>Ga0315308_1000154_pt1 | contig 36324 bp, 33 predicted proteins | sample TDP3_MG_FD_203078 | JGI IMG/M metagenome (GOLD analysis project Ga0315308, IMG submission 203078) | Freshwater sediment microbial communities from Lake Towuti, South Sulawesi, Indonesia - TDP3 | ecosystem: Environmental > Aquatic > Freshwater > Lake > Sediment | place: Indonesia: South Sulawesi...
GTGGCCGTGATTCCTCTTATTCCCTGTCACCACTGTTCATACTGTGACCGGGGTAAATATCCTCAGTGCGATAATTATGATTATCTGGGTTCTCGTTCTCCTGGAGGTTTTGCGCAATATGTTCGGGCACCAGCTAGCAATTTGGTATCTCTTCCGGAGGGAGTGGATTTTGAATCGGGAGCTTTGATGGAACCAGCGGCAGTAGCTCGGCATGCCGTTCGCCTGGGAAATCCGGTTTCCGGGGAGAAGGTGGCGATTTACGGTGTCGGTCCAATCGGGCTAATGGTTGCTCAGTGGTTAAGAATGGTAGGAGTGAACAAAATTTTTCTGGTGGATATTCAGCCTCATAAGTTACAGCTAGCTAAGGAATTGGGTTTTAGTGAATTAATCAATTCCCGGGAACAAGATCCGGTAGCTAAAATTCGGAAACTTAGCGGTAACCAGGGAGTGGATTTGGCATTTGAGAGTGCCGGGTCTCCAGTGACTTTTGAACAATGTTTGCGCACCGTTCGTAAACTAGGAAGGGTAGTTTTTCTGGGTAATGTAGAATCAGAGGTAGTGCTCTCTCCCCAGGTAATTTCTGGGATACTGCGGGGAGAACTCTCACTGATTGGGTGCTGGAACTATGACTTTGCTGCCCCTCCACTTAACGATTGGGAGGCAGTAGTTATATCTCTTGGGCAAGGAAATTTGCAATTAAAACCCCTCATCAGTCATCGTTTTTCATTAGAAGAGGCTCCTCAGGCTTTTAGGATGATGGTCCAAAAAACTCAGCCCTATAATCGGGTGATATTCTCTTTACCGTAGGAGGCTAAAAAATGAAAGCTGCCGTTCTGGAAGATATAGCTAGAATGGTGGTTAAAGAAGTAGATACTCCCGTTGTGAAAGAGAAAACCATGTTGGTGAAAGTTAAGGGCTGTGCAGTATGCGGTTCTGATATTCGCATATTTCACTTCGGTAATCCGCGGGTTAACCCACCCCAGATTATCGGTCATGAAATCGCGGGAGAAGTAGTGGAGGTGGGTAAAGGAGTAACCGGCTTTTCCATTGGTGATCGGGTAGCCATCGGAGCCGATGTCCCCTGCGGGGAGTGTGAATTTTGTCGAGCAGGGCAGGGGAACAATTGTCCTATTAATTATGCCATTGGTTACCAATTTCCGGGAGGATTTGCCGAATATATCCTTCTCAATTCTCTCACTCTTCGATTGGGACCGGTTCATAAAATTCCTAAAAATCTAAGTTACGAAGAAGCGGCCCTGGCCGAGCCTCTAGCCTGCGTTATTCATGGTCTGGAACTTTCGCAGTTGAAAATAGGGGAGAGTATTCTTATCATCGGAGCTGGTCCAGTGGGAGGAATGATGGCTGATCTGGCCAAAGCGATGGGGGCGGGTAAGGTCCTGTTAGCCCAGCGTTCCCAGAAAAGAATAGAGCTGGCCAGAAGATTTCTGGCCGATGTTATCATCTCCACCACCGAGGAGGACTTAACTCAAAGAGTTATGGAAGAAACTGGAGCTCAAGGGGTGGATGTAGTGGTGACTGCCTGTGCCTCGGTAGAAGCCCAGGAACAAGCATTAACGGTGGTGAGAAATCGAGGTAGAGTAAACTTTTTCGGTGGCCTGCCCCGAGGAAGTCATCCTCTGAGTGTAGACAGCAATTTAATTCATTACCGGGAATGTTTTGTCCATGGATCTCACGGAAGTGTTCCTTCCGAGCATAAAAAGGCTTTGGAATTAATTGAGCGGGGAGTAGTGGAGGTTAAAAAGATAATCACCCATCGTTTCCCACTGGAAGATATCCATCAAGCTTTCCAGGAGGTGGAGAATCGGGAAGGTCTCAAAGTAATGGTTATTCCCTGAAATATTGTGTTTTATTTAAGCCTGTGGTACAATCGAAAAGAAATTTAAGGGGGAAATTATGCAAATTATTTATTTAATTGCTCTGTTATTTATTTTGCTGGTAGCTATATTCGCGGTGCAAAATCCCATTCCCATTATGCTAAAGTTTTTAGTTTGGGAGTTTCAAGTACCCTTTGTGATTGTTCTGATATCTGTGACGGTAGTTAGTGTAATCATAGCCGTGATTCTGGGACTGGTTCGCCAAATGCGTTTACGTTCTGAAATTCGGACTCTTATGTCTACCATGCGGGAAATGGAGGAAAGACTGAAAACTGAAACACCTCCTTCAGGAGAGCAAGCATCGTCACCACCGGAAAAGAAATAGGAAAGGTTAAAGATTTGAAATCCATAGATACTTCCCCGGATATTATTTCCCGAAAGAAAATTTCGCCGGGGATAGAATTTGAGTTACTCAAAGTTGATACTCAGACTGGGGCTCGCCGAGGGAGATTGATTACCCCTCACGGAATAGTGGATACTCCAGCATTTATGCCCGTTGGAACTCAAGCCACAGTAAAGACCTTAACCCCCGAGGAAGTAAGAGAAATTGGAGCTCAGATGCTCCTTTGTAATACTTACCACCTCTATCTGCGTCCTGGTCCGGAAGTTATAGCCACCGCCGGAGGACTTCATCGCTTTATGCATTGGAACCATCCTATTCTTACTGATTCGGGAGGATTTCAGGTATTTAGTCTGGGGGATCTACGGAAAGTAAAAGAGGAGGGTATTGAATTCCAGTCTCATCTTGATGGCTCTCGTCACTTCTTCACTCCCGAAAGGACCATTGAAATTCAGCACCTTTTAGGTTCGGATATTATAATGCCACTGGATGAATGTACTCCTTACCCTTGTGAGTATGAATATGCCCGGCAGGCTATGGAGCGAACGATTCGCTGGGGTAATAGATGTAAAGTGACTCATGGAGAGGCGAAATCAGCTTTATTCGGAATTATTCAGGGAAGTGTTTACCAGGATCTACGGATTGCCTGTACCGAGAAATTAATGGAGATAGATTTTGGTGGTTACGCCATTGGAGGCTTGAGTGTAGGAGAAGCCAGGCCGATAACTTTTGAAGTTCTGAAATATACTGTCCCTCTTCTGCCGAAAGAACACCCCCGGTATCTTATGGGCTGGGGAATGCCCGAAGATATAATTGATGCCGTGATGCTGGGACTGGACCTTTTCGATTGTGTTCTGCCTACGCGAAATGCGCGAACGGGTACTCTTTTTACTTCTCATGGGCGATTGATTATTAAAAATTCTCGTTACCAAAAGGATTTCCGTCCGCTGGATTCCGAATGTAATTGCTACACCTGCCAGAATTACACCCGGGCTTATCTTCGTCACCTTTTCCTGGCCGGAGAAATTCTCGCTCTCCGATTATGTACTTTACATAACCTCTATTTTGTGTTAAAGTTAATGGCTAATATCCAGCGGGCGATTAAGGAAGGAAGTTTAGTGGCCTTCCGCAAGAATTTTTTGGAGAATTACCGTAGCGGGGAAGATTTTTAGATTGGCTAACAAAGAAGTTAAATAAAGTGGTAAAATAGGTAGCAAAAAATTTAGTGGAGGTGGAAAGATGCCGGGTCAACCCGGAGGGGGTTTTATGCAACTTCTAATAATGCTGGGACTCATGTTTGTAATTTTTTATTTTTTCCTTGTCCGTCCCCAGCAGAGAAAGCAAAAAGAACACGAGCAGATGATCAAGAGTTTACGGAAGGGAGATCGCGTGGTAACTAACAGTGGTATCCACGGTTTTATCGAAGGGATTCGTGATGACGGCACTATTATGCTAAAGGTGGCCGAAGGGGTTAAAATCCAGTTTTCTAAAAATTCCGTAGCTTATGTTAAGAAAAAAGAAGGAGAAGTGGATCAAGACAAAGAAGCGGGTAAAGAAAAATAGAAAAACGAATCTAATGGCCGGATATCCGGGAGAAAAGACAGATGAAATACAGTAAGTGGGTTCGCTGGTTAGTGGTGATATTATTTGTAATTTCTATTTTCCTTATTTATCCCTCTATCGGTACCGCTTTTCTATTTTTACATGGTGATTTTCCCACCTGGCTCCAGGAAGCTATTCCGGGAAAGGAAATTATTTTCGACCACGACGACCAGGGGAATGCTTTCTTCCAGCTTAAAATTATAAGAGAGCGGATTCCCTCTTTACATTATACCGTGGATGATGCCCGGATATTGGCCCAGAATAGTATCCAACGAAGGATAGGAAGTCTCAAAGATATCCCCGCTTACCAGATATCATGGGAGCAAGAAGAGACTGCGCTAAATGTAAAATTTCCGGGGATAAATGATCTCCACCAAGTGCGGCAAATTTTCCAGTGGTTACGTCTCTATGGTGTTCTTCCCATTATGTTGCAAAAAATAATGCCTTCTCGTCCTATAAAGTTAGGGCTGGATTTAAGGGGAGGGGCATATTTGGTTTACGAAGTGGAACTTTCTAAAATCCCCGATGAAGAGGCTCGTCCTTTTGCTATTCGCACTACTAAGGATATTATGGAGAAGAGAGTTAATGCTATGGGTTTGACCGAATCTCTGGTGCAGATTGTGGGAACCAATCGGATTGAAGTGCAGCTACCCGGAGAAAAGGATGTGGAGAGGGCTAAAGTTCAGATTGGTCCCACTGCCCGTCTGGAATTTCGCTTGGTCCATAGTTCTATGCAAGTAAATGATTTACTTGCTTCCGAAGGAGAAATTAATCCCGCTAAGATTCCAACAGGATACGAAGTACTTTGGGGAAAGGAAAAAGAGGAACGTTATCTGGTAGAAAAAGCGGCTTATGTTACCGGTGATGATTTGAAAATTGCCTGGCCTACTACCGGAGAATTTGGCCGTCCAGAGGTGGCGCTGGAATTCACCGCTCAGGGGGCCAAAAAATTTGAAAAAGTTACTGGAGAAAATGTTGGCCGTCAATTAGCCATCGTTCTGGATCAGATAGTTTATTCTGCTCCGGTAATTGACGAGAAAATAAGTGGGGGAAGAGCAGTGATCCGGGGAAGATTTACCATGGCAGAAGTGGCGGCGTTAGCCAACGTTCTGCGCTACGGGGCTTTGCCAGCTCCGGTAAGATTGATTGAGGAAAGAACAGTAGGTCCTACTTTGGGGAAAGACTCCATTCGTAGTGGACTGCTGGCTACGGTGGTTGGTTTTGCTGTCGTGGTAATTTTTATGGTTTTTTACTACAAATTCGCTGGATTGGTGGCAGATATTGCTTTATTACTCAATCTATTATTTTTGATGGCTATTCTGGCTGCCCTTGGTTCTACTTTAACTCTTCCCGGTATCGCTGGAATATTGTTAACCATAGGGATGGCAGTGGATGCTAATGTGCTTATTTATGAACGTATTCGTGAGGAATTTCAGCGGGGGAAAACTGTGCGCAGCAGTATTGATATTGGATACAAGCGAACCCTCACTACCATTGTAGATTCCAATCTTACTACGGTGCTTACTGCTATTGCCCTTTATCTTTTTGGTACTGGTCCGGTGAGAGGTTTTGCTGTTACTCTCATTTTTGGTCTGATGGTCAGTATGTTTACCGCAGTGGTGGTAACTAGGATAATTTTTGATTATGTCTATACTACCCGGCCGGTAAAAGTGCTCAGCATATAATTTACCTTGGAGAGAGATGGAACTACTTAAGAAAACCAATATTGATTTTATCGGTAAAAAACGCTATGCCTATTTGGGTTCCGGGCTATTGATTCTTCTGGGAATAATTTCTTTAATAATTCGCGGAGGTCCCAATTACGGGATTGATTTTGTGGGCGGATCTAAAATCCTTATTCCCTTCCGAGGGGAAATTTCTGAGGAACCTATTCGTACAGTTTTATTGCGTAATGGCTTGGTATGTGAAGTGCAGAAGTTTGTGGGAAAAAATTCTCTGGGGGGGTATGATATCTTAATTCGTATCAAGGAATCGGAGTTGCCTCCGGCAGATATTTCTCGAAAAGTTTTTGATATTCTGCAGGCGGATCCTTCCACGGCAGGGTTTGACCGTGCTGATACATCGGTGGAAGCGGTAGATCCCAAAATGGGTAAGAACTTGCTCATTAAAACTCTATGGGCTATATTTCTTTCCTTCGCGGGAATCATTCTTTATGTAGCCTGGAGATTCGAACATCTCAACTACGGAGTGGCGGGAGTAATTGCCCTGGCTCACGATGTCTTCACTACCATGGGAATTTTTTCTTTACTCAATAAAGAAATCACCATTGCCATAGTAGCCGCCCTGCTTACCCTGGCCGGTTACTCCATTAACGATACTATTGTAATATTTGATCGTGTTCGGGAAAATAGCCGCACTTTACCCACCAAGAATCTAAAGGAATTACTCAATCGTAGCATCAATCAAACCTTGTCCCGGACAGTAATTACTTCCCTGACCGTATTTCTTGTTCTGCTGGCGCTCTTTTTCTTTGGGGGCACGGTAATTCATGATTTTTCTTTTGCCCTCCTTTTTGGAGTTATAGTAGGTTCCTATTCTACAGTTTTTGTTGCCAGTCCCATTATTTATGATTGGCACCAATATAGACAAAAACAATCCCGCCGTGGAAAGAAATAAAAGATGGATCTAAAAAAATTTTTGAAAAAAATTTCCGAAGCTACCGGCATTTCTGGTTTTGAGGGAAATGTGAGAGATATTATTCAGGAAGAATTCCGCCAGCGAGCAGATGAAGTCTGGCAGGATAATTTAGGAAATCTGATTGCCCTTAAGAAAGGAACTGAAGAGCCAGAAAACCGGGTGATGTTAGCTGCCCACATGGATGAAATTGGTCTTATAGTCACTGGATTGGAAGGCAACGGCTTTCTCAGATTTGCTCCTGTAAATGGATTCGATATAAGGATTCTACCCGGTCAGGAAGTAACTATTGCTGGGATCGAACTTTTAAAAGGGATTATTGGATGCCGACCTCCCCATCTCCAGACTCCGGAAGAAGCAGAGAAAGTTATAGCGTTGGAGGAACTTTTTATTGATACGGGACTTCCCGGCGGGGAGGTAGAAAAAAAGGTCAAGGTAGGAGATGCAGTTTCTATCAATCGCGAGGTAGTTTTCCTTAGTAAAAATTTTCTTGCCGGGAAAGCGCTGGATGATCGGGCTAGTGTAGCCGTGCTGGTGGGGGTTCTGGAAGCTTTGCAGAAAATGAAACATAATTGGCACATTTACGCGGTGGCCACGGTGCAGGAAGAAGTAGGTATCCGGGGAGCTTCGGTCTGTGCCCACGGGATTGCGCCTAAGTTAGCGGTAGCCGTGGATGTAACCCAGGGTGATATGCCGGGAATTTCTGAAATTACCACCTTCCCTTTAGGTAAGGGCCCTACTATTTTGATAGGACCTAATGTCCATCCCCGTTTGCAAGAATTAATGGTTCAGGTAGCTCGGCATTATGAAATTGGCTATCAGATTGAACCCTGTGCTGGACCAAGCGGAACCGATGCTTCGGCCATTCAGGTTAGCCGGGAAGGGGTTCCAACCGCGGTAGTGGGTATACCATTGCGATATATGCATAGTTCGGTAGAGATTATTCACCTATTAGATATTGAACGAGCGATAAAACTTATATCCGCCTTTATCACCCGGTTAGATGAGCATCCGGAGTGGAAGCAAAAAGAAACATTTTTTCCGGGAAAGGGGAAACATTAATTTGGAATTAAAAGAATTATCCGAAGCCAGTGGAGTATCTGGTTGCGAGGAAGAGATCAGGAAGATTATTCAGTCCCATATAGAAAACTGGGTGGACGAAATCCGGGTAGATTCACTGGGTAATCTTACTGCCATCAAAAATGGAACCCGGCAAAGTCATCGGGTGATGCTGGCTGCCCACATGGATGAAGTGGGTTTAATGATCACGAGCATTGAGAAAGATGGGGGATTACGTTTTTCCAAAGTAGGAGGAATTGATGATCGAGTATTACTCTCTAAAGTGGTTTTGATCGGTGCGCAAAAAGTTCCCGGAGTAATTGGAGCTAAACCTCCTCATCTTCTCAAAAAAGAAGAGAAAAAGCAGGTGGTTAAAGTAGATCAAATGTTCATTGATATCGGAGCATCTGATAAGGAAGAAGCAGAAAAGATGGTAAAGGTAGGAGACTACGCTACTTTTTACACCCGCTACGAAGATTGGGGAACAGTAGTGAAAGGGAAAGCTTTTGATGATCGAGCAGGATGTGCCGTACTGATGGAGGTTCTTAAAGAAAATTTTCCCTTTACGGTGAACGGTGTTTTTACAGTGCAGGAGGAGGTAGGAATCCGGGGTGCCCGGGTAGCGGCTTATCGTCTTGATCCCGTGGTGGCTTTTGTTCTAGAGGGAACCACCGCCGATGATATTCCCAAGAAAAAAGATCTCAGTCCCTGTACCGTGCTGGCTAAAGGACCGGCCCTCAGCTATATGGATCAAACGGTAATTTGTGATCGGCAACTATTTAATTTTCTGGTAAGTACCGCCGAAAAAAATAGAATTCCCTTTCAGATCAAGCAGCTACCTTCGGGGGGAACAGATGGGGGAGCAATTCATCTTACCCGTAGCGGTATCCCGGTAGCGGTAATTTCGGTTCCCTGTCGTTATATTCATTCTCCGGCTACTCTTTTACATAAAGAAGATTTTAGCAATACGGTTAAATTAATAGTGCAAGCTCTTCATCGATTCAAAAAGGAGTTTATTAAGTGAGAAAAATCCCGGTGGTAGATTTAGAAATCATAGGGACCGAAAGGGGAGATTTTTATTTCACCAGAATATATTAAGAAAATATTAAAAAAGCTTACCGAAACCTTCAGTCCTTCGGGAGAAGAGGAAAGAATAAGGGAAGTTATCCGCGAGGAAATCTCGGACTATGTTAATGATATCCGGGTGGATAGGCTGGGGAATTTAATTGCTGTTAAAAAAGGAACCGGACCGAGAGTAATGGTAGCTGCCCACATGGACGAAATTGGGGTAGTGGTTACTTATATTGATCAGAAAGGCTTCCTCCGCTTCGCCCCCCTAGGTGGGATAATACCCATTACCGTTCTGGGTCAGAGGGTGGTATTTGCCAAAGGTATTATTGGCACCTTCGGTGAGGAAAAGCGGGAATCTCTTCGTGAGGAATTGCGGTTTGAGAAAATGTACCTGGATATCGGGGCACGGGATAAAGTGGAAGCAGAAACTATGGTGAAAGTAGGGGATGTTGCTACCTTCCAGCGAGAAATGGTGGATCAGGGTGGAAGATTGATTGGAAAGGCAATGGATGATCGAGCAGGATGTGCAGTACTGATTTCTACTTTGCGAGAATTAAAGAAGCCGGCCTATGAAGTTTATTTTGTATTTACAGTGCAGGAGGAGGTAGGAATCCGGGGTGCGGTTACTTCCGCCTACGGAATTGATCCTCAAATAGGAATTGCGGTTGATATTACTACTACTGGAGACACTCCGGAAGCTCATCCCATGGCAGTTTCTCTTGGTAAAGGGCCGGCTATTAAGGTAAAGGATACCCGGATTGTTACCCATCCCCGGGTTAGAGACCAGCTAATAAATATTGCCCGCGAGGAAAAAATTCCCTATCAGTTAGAGATCCTGGAACGCGGAGGGACAGATGCCGGAGCGATTCATCTTACCCGGGAGGGGGTTCCCACGGGAGCAATTTCTATTCCCGGTCGCTATATACATACCCCTTCAGAAATGATTGATTACCAGGATCTTTCCGGTGCCCAGCTTCTTCTGCAACGATTTTTGGAAAGGACTTTCGATTTGACTATTTAAAAATAATCGGGGGGTAAAATACTTTCTTCCTGGTGGAGATTACAATAGGTAGTGGGTTCAGTCCCCTTGATAAAAGTCTCCAAGAATGATTGCGGACACTGAGGGGTAGCCAGAAGACCAGATTCAGGATCGATGCGGGCAAAAGTTATTCTATCGGCCAAAGGCCAATCTATAGGAGGAGTTCCCGCCAGGGCATTTTCCATGAACTGAGTCCAGATAGGGACCGCGGTATTGGCGGCGGTAAACTCAGATCCCAGGGGGCGGTTATCATCAAATCCTATCCACACTCCTGCTACTAATGAAGGAACAAAGCCAATGAACCAGACGTCAGTATTTTGATCGGTGGTTCCTGTTTTACCACCTGCAGGTCGACCCAGAATTCTAGCTCCCCGGCCAGTCCCATTTTCTATTACTCCTTTAAGGACGTTTAAAATAACATAATTAACTTCTTCCCGCAATACTTCCTCTTCCTGGGGGAAATTTTCTTCTAATATCTTACCCTTGCTATCGGTGATTTTGATAACCGCTAGGGGTGTTGTACGGATTCCTCGGTTGGCGAAAATACCATAGGCAGAAGTCAGATCCCTCAGGGAAACTACTGAGGTCCCCAGGGCTAAAGAGAGGTCACGGGATAAGTTTCCTTGAATACCGAATCGCCGAGCGTAATTTACTACTGTGGTGGGACCCACTTTATCCAACAGTTTTACCGTTACTACATTGCGCGAATGTTCCAGACCTACCCGTAGAGAAGTAGGACCGTAAAATTTCCGATCATAATTGACTGGCTTCCACTTTTTATTTCCTTCCTCAAAGACCACCGGGGCATCAAGAATGATATCGGCAGGAGTAAAACCATTATCAAAAGCGGTAGCATAGATTAAAGGCTTAAAGGCAGAACCGGGTTGTCGTTGGGCCTGGTAAGCGCGGTTAAATTCACTTAGCCGGAAATCTCTTCCTCCTATCATTGCTTTAATATAACCGGTTTGGGGTTCCAATGCTATCAGTGCTCCTTCAACACCGGGTTCCTCCTCCACTTCTCCTTCAGGATTTGAGGATTTAGGGTTAAGTCGCTGGTTAACACTTATCAGTCCCTCTTCCAGTGTTTTTTCAGCTGCTTTCTGAATTTGTAGTTCCAGAGTGGTATAGACATTGAGTCCCCCCTTATAAACTAAATCGGGTCCGTATTTTGCTTCCAGATAGCGGCGAACGTATTCTACAAAATAAGGGGCCCGGGTTTCGGTAGGATATAGTTTAGAAAGTCGCAGAGGAGCTTTACGGGCCGTATCCGCTTGTAACTGGGTAATGAATCCTAACTCTACCATACGCTCCAGAACTACTGCTCTTCGTTGTATAGCTTCCTCATGAGAATTGAAGGGGGAATACTTATTAGGAGCGCGAATCAATCCCGCCAGCAGTGCACATTCTGATAAATCCAGTTTTTCCACGGATTTGTTAAAGTAAATGGTGGCCGCAGCCTGGACACCGTAAGCATTATGGCCAAAATAAATTTGATTAAGATAAAGTTCTAGAATCTCTTCTTTGCTAAACTTTTGCTCAATCATCAAAGCCAGTGAGGCTTCTTTTAATTTGCGAATGACACTACGCTCCCGAGTTAAGAAAAGACTCCGAGCCAGTTGCTGGGTAATAGTGCTCCCTCCCTGGGCTAATTTTCTTTTCCGCATGTTGGCCATAATTGCGCCACCAATTCTTACAAAATCAATTCCCCCGTGGCGGTAAAAACGGGTATCCTCGATAGCGATCACTGCGTCCTGGAGTTCGTGAGGTAGTTTTTCCAAAGGAACCATTATGCGATATTCCATTCCCAAACGAGCGAGGAGTTCCCCGTTAGCATCATAAATCTTGGTGATGAGGGGAGGAGTATACTCCTGCAATGCTTCCACTCGGGGAACCTGCTTGAGCAGGGCTAAAGAAAATCCTATGCCCGATCCCAAGCCAGCGACTGATATTACCAGCAGGGAAATCAAAATTATTTTTCCCACTCCCCGCATAAATTGTTGTAAACGGGATTGTTTTCCTCGGACAATCAAATTGTAAACACCTCACCTGCTAATAGTATATTCTTACCCCCAAAATTTTTCAATCCTCGCCGGATGATTATAAACTTTTTAGATTGTGGCATATTTTAGGAGATAAGTCAATTAGCATTGCGTTTCGGAAGCCATTTTGTTACAATGGGGTAAATTTTTATCTTTTCAAGGATACTTATGAGGGAAGAAAATTTTAAGGGAAATTATCGTCATCTCATCTGGAGTTCCTGGTGGGGATTTATTATTTTAGGTATTTCCACCATTGCTCTGGGGACAGCTCTTCCTGTCATTGTCGACTCCTTTAAATTGAAACTGACTCAAGCGGGAGTTCTTTTCTTTGTGCTCACTGCCAGCCGCACTGGAGCAGTGTTGATCGGGGGACTACTTTCTGATCGTATCGGCAAGCGTAGGATTTTACTTTTCGGAGCTGCCTCCCTGACGGCTGGTCTTTTACTATTCGGAGTTTCTCCCGGATGGCTTTTTTTATTGGTAATTTCTCCTATTATAGGAATGGGAGCGGGAATTATTGATGGCGGAGTGAACGCATTGGTTTCGGAAATTTGTTCCCCGAATCGTGGTCAGGAATTGAATCTTCTCCATAGTTTCTATGGTGTAGGAGCTTTTGCTGGACCCTTAATGATTGGTTATTTAATTTCCACCTTCCTTGGGTGGAGAGGAGCTTATGAAGTTACTGCTTTTTTAGCTTTTACCTTCTTTGTTTTTTACTTGGTTCAAGACTTTCCTTCCCTGCGGGAGGAGGATAAAATAAACCCAAAAGCCCTAATAGCGCTTCTGAAAGAGAGAGATTTTTTGTTTCTTAACTTATTAATGGTCACTCATGTAGGAGCTCAGGTAACAATCAGTGCCTGGCTTCCTACCTATCTGGTAAAGATTCTTTTGTTTCCTCATATTCGTGCTTCTTCCGGGTTGTCATTGTTTTGGCTGGGACTCCTGGTCGGAAGATTACTCTCCAGTTGGATTTCCCGCCGTCTTTCTTTGCTGAAACTGCTTATGATCTGCATAATCAGTTCTTTTTTCATTTATCTATTATCCTTGACGATGGTCTGGCCTCCCGCAGTCTTCCTCTTCTTTGGATTATTGGGCCTTTCTTATTCTGCTGTTTTCCCCACCGTGGTGGCGTTAGGTAGTAGTCTTTATCCTCGCTATTCCGGAACAGTCTCCGGGACCTTGATAGCTTCTGGTTCCCTGGGCGCAGCCGTGGTTCCCAGTCTGGTGGGAATTTTAGCCGATAGAATAGGTCTCCGGATGGCTATGGCTATGGCCTCCTTGGTGGTGGGAGGAATGTTTTTAGCTTTCCTGCCGGTATATCGTCAACATCGTCCCGAAAAGCATTAAAATGGAGAGACTTGCCAACTATCCGGGAAAATGTTAAATTATCAGCAAAGTGAGAAACTGATATGGCAGTGTCAGCCCTGCTGATAATCGATATGCTGGTGGATTTTATCTCTCCTTCCGGAGCTTTATATGTCGGAGAAAAAGGAAGAAAAATTATTCCTTCCATCAATTTCTATTTGGAGAAAGCACGCCGTGAGCGAATGCCGATTATCTATCTTTGTGATCGTCACCGTCCTGATGATCCAGAATTTGTCATGTTCACCCCCCATTGTGTAGAAGGAACACCGGGGTCAGAAGTAATCCCTGAACTTCGACCACGAAGGGAAGATCTGGTTATTCCCAAACGTCGGTATAGCGGTTTTTACGGCACGGATTTAGATCTCTCTTTAAGGGAGTCAGAAGTAAAAGAACTAATACTGACTGGTGTTTGTACCAATATTTGTATTCTTTATACGGCAGCCGATGCCCGGATGCGCAATTACCAAGTAGTTGTTCCCCACGATTGTGTAACTAGTTTTAATGAAGAAGCCCACCAGTTTGCTCTTCGGGAATTAAGTCAAACTCTGGGAGTAAAATTAATCTGAGGGAATTTATATGGAAGAAAAAGGAAAAAGGTTTATTTCCAATCTGGAAGAAGTAAAAAAGTTTCAAGTAGAAAGGAGTCGTCGACTCCATTCAGCTACCCATATGGAAATTCTACAGGGTTTAACTACTGATATATACTGGATTCGCACCTATGAAGTATTAAGAAAATTGAATCTTCTGGATACTTCGGTAATGGGAGAGGTATTTGCCCGGGAGAGTGGCGTGCTGGCAGGGGTAGAAGAAGTATTGAATTTACTTCAGGATAAAAAAGTAGCTATTTGGTCCCTGCAAGAAGGGGAGGAATTTCAGGCTCGAGAAATTATAATGCGCATTGAGGGGCCGTACGGGGAATTTGGCCTTTTCGAGACCGTTTTTCTGGGCATGCTGTCCAGTGCTAGTGGCTGGGCTACTGCTGCCCGCCGCTGTAAACAGTCGGCAGGTAATAAACTCGTAATCTGCTTCGGCTCCCGACATGTCCACCCCTCAGTGGCTCCGGTAATGGAAAGAGCAGCGAGAATAGGGGGAGTGGATGGAGTTAGTTGTATCCTGGCGGCTAAGCTCTTAGGAAAAGAACCGGTGGGGACCATGCCCCATTCCCTGGTAGTAATTATTGGTGATACTCTGGAAGCAGCCTTAGCTTTCCATGAGACTATGCCTCCCGATGATACTCGTATTATCCTGGTGGATACTTTTAAAGATGAAGCAGAAGAAACCCTCCGAGTAGTCAGTGTTCTGAAGGATAAGATTTATGGAGTAAGACTGGATACGCCGGCGGAAAGAGGAAGAGTCACTCCGGAACTGGTAGAAGAAGTCAGAAAAAGGCTGGATCTGGCAGGCTATCCCCAGGTAAAAATATTTGTCTCCGGTGGTCTGGATCCGGAAAGAATTGCTCTTTTATTGCAAGCGGATGCATTTGGGGTAGGTAGTTATATAAGTGGTGCTTCCCCAATTGATATGACCTTTGATCTGCGGGAGGTAAATGGTATTCCCCGGGCTAAAAGGGGAAGGATTCCGGGCCGAACCGATAATAAACGTCTAAAACTTCTGAAGAGCATATAAATAGACTTTTGAAGGGTATATAAAATAAAGAAAAAGATTCTCTTGTTTGGTTCATGGAAGGTAAAGGTAATCTACTCTGGTGGGCGGAATCTTCCCTGAGTTGTATCTATTCTTTCACATTCCAAATTGATCTTATCACTGAAGGTTTGACAGAAAGAGGTTGGAATGTTTATGTAGGGGATCCCGATTACCGAAGTGATGGTTACCGTTGGAAGCTTCCTTACCGCCAGATAATTTCCCTTCCTCGAGAAATAGATTCTTATTTATTTCTTCACTTATTGGCCGATCTGGACATAAAAGCCTATTCCCCATGCGGTAGATTATCGGAAAATTTTTCCGCTTTCTTTTAAGGAAAGGAAAAAAATTCGTGACAATTTTGGGGTGGAGGGAAAATTACTGGTAGGCTCAGTTTCCACCAATCATATTCAAAGGATGGTGGAATGAATCTGGAAGATTTAATTCATCGCTGAATTTGAAAGAGGTAATAATTATAGAGAAATTTCTTCCCATCGAGGAACTTAATCTTCTCTACGGAGCAACGGATCTTTATACCCAGACCTTGGAGTGGAAGGGATTTTGCCTTCTGGTAACAGAAGCTATGGCAGCCCAGGTAGCGGTTTTAGCACATAAGGTGCAGGGCTGCGGAGAAATAGTGCCTTATCAGGAATTTCTGATTCCTTCACGTACCGGTTATTATATTGAGGAAAGCTATTTAGGTGAGATTGATGTAGAAGTTCGCAGGGATAAGATAATTTTAGCCGTCGAGAATCCAGATTTAATGGATAGTTATCGGGAGCAGGGATATCATTTGAGAAATTTTTTTATCCGGCAGTTTTAGCTCTCTGGGACAAGATTCTACCCTCCTGAATTTTCCTTTATTTTAATCTATTAAGATCAGGGAAGATTTGCTATAATAAAAAGTTGAGGCTTTGGTAATATCAATTTATTGTTCCTTTGTTGCAGGAGATGATTTTAAAAAAGGTGTTACTATCGCAGTAAATCATAGCGGAGATAGTGACAGCACAGGTTCTATAACTCTTAGGCACATATTTAGTTAGCGACGCTATTCCCGAAGACTGGGTTAAAAATACTTAGTTATCAAAAGAGATAACGGAGTTGGTGGATGACTTGTTAATTGCCTATAGAGAAGATGATGAATGGTGGAATAAATATCCGAGCTGGTAAAGAGAAATTGCCACACTTTGTATAAAATTGGTATATCCGCAATAAGTATATCCTCCAAATTTGGCGGTATAAACGCAATGCGGATATGAACAGGCTATAGAAATGGCGGTTCCAAAAGAAAAATGGCAAAATGCTCATTGTAGAAATAAAAGATGAACTTTATAGAGATGAGAATTAAGAGAAAGCGATGAGAGAAATTGAAGGATTAAATCCTATAGAGTTAAATATGAAATCCTAATTACTGATAAAGATGAAGTGGGACTTGAGAATATCTCAAAAGTTAGAGAAGCAATTTATGGTATGGGAAAAAGTAAGTTGAAAACAAAAAATCTATAGAGGTGTAATATGTTAAAAAAATTAAAAGTTAAAAACTTCAGGTGTTTGGAAGAGACGGAAATTAATTTAGCTCCTATTACATTGCTTTATGGTCCGAATGGTGCAGGGAAATCGTCTATTCTTTACACGCCATTCATATTTAAAAACATAATTCAGAACCCCAACCAACCTTTGGATGCTTTTTTAAACCTTCTTTTTGCAAATCTTGGTGGCTTTGAACAAGTGGTTCATCTTCATAATCCTGATAGGAAAATAGAAATTGAATTAACTTTTTTAGATGAACAAGGAATTGATACCACATACGGCGTGAGCATAGGGAAGAAAGAAGGTAAATTTTGGCTTATATCACCCCCAAAAGTTAATTTAGTGCTTCCGGTCACATTCCCTTATCCAGCAAATGCACAAACACAACAAGTGGTAAAAATAAATGAGACCGAGATTAATGTCTTGTGGAATGGAATTACAGCGAGTGTTTCAGCTCCTCCTCAAACACCCGAAGGGGTTGAGGCAACTGAGAAATTTTTAAAATCGTTAAATATGTGTGTTGAAACTATACGAGCAGCAGACATAATTCCTTTAAAAAGAGGATTTTCTAAACCTTACTACAGTAGCTCTCCACTTTCATCATTGCTAACCGAGGAGGAAATAGCCACTCTTTTAGCTGGAGACATGTATCTTGAGGGTGAAGTGATGGCAAAATTCCAAAATATGTTTGGGAAAATCTTTAAGGTTAGATCACAAATTGGAACCGCTCTTTTCTACCTTCAAGTGACTGATAATTTCGGAATGACTAATGAACTGATTAACGACGGTTTTGGACTTAATCAGGTAGTATATATATTAACCAAAACTTTGAAAAAAAATACTCCTCTTATTTTTATTGAAGAGCCCGAAATACATCTGCACCCATCTGCACAACGTAATCTTACTCAGACGTTTGCAGAAATTGTGAAGGAGGAAGAAAAGTACTTGATAATTGAAACACATAGCGAAATTGTGGTCTCGACTTTCCTTGCACTTGTGGCTGAAAAAAAACTCTCACACGAAGATATAAAATGCTTTTTTCTTACTAAACTAAAAAGAGAAACAATCATAGAAGAGCAAACCATAAATGAGAAAGGACAGATTAAAGGAGGGCTTGTTTCTTTTATGGAGACGGAAATCGAGAATATTAAAACTGTAATAGGGATAGAAGAAAAATAAGATGGATATCACTGTTAACGAGTGGCTTTTTTACTATTTAACTGATGAAGAAAAATATTCCATTGCTGATGAAATATTATCAAATATATACGAAAAATGTGACCGTCTTGCATATGCAAAAGGTTCACCAATGAATAGAAAAATCTGGGAACTATCCAGTTTTAAACTTCCAAAGCAAAGAGATGTGGTAAGGAATTTTTTTAGAAAATTCTATCCATTTAACTCTGATAAAACACTCCTTATAGAAAAAGATAGTCTTCAAAACTTACCGAGTGAAATAATAAATATTTTACCACACAAAGAAACCGATAAAGATATATACCTTCTTCAAACGTGTTTGATCACTGATGATAAAATTATACTTACCACAGATGAAGACTTAAAAAAAGCAATTCATAATAAATTTTGTATCAAAGTAAAACTCGTTAGTAACTTCTTGGAGGAAATAAAAAATGCCAGAAAATAAAATCAAAACCACTCCTGCTAAAGGAAGACCTATACTCTACTGGGTTGGTAAAAAGGCCTTGGATTATGTAAAAGGTTTTCCTACTCAACTGGTAGAGGTTTTTGACTCGTTAAAGACAGGAAGAAGAATTGGAACACCTACCTTTGACGAACTTAAAGATAACTGTCAGAATCTTTTATTTCACGGAGACAATAAAGAGGTCTTAGCAACACTTCTTGAACTTGGATTTAGAGGGAAAATTGACCTGATTTATATTGACCCACCATTTAAGAATGGTGCTGATTATGTAAGAAAAATAGAATTAAGAGGATTAAAGGATTTAGGCAGAATAGATGAAGATTCCGCATCTATTTCTGATTCCTTCACGTACCGGTTATTATATTGGGAAAAGCTATTTAGGTGAGATTGATGTAGAAGTTCTCAGGGATAAGATAATTTTAGCCGTCGAGAATCCAGATTTAATGGATAGTTATTGGGAGCAAAGATATCATTTTGCCCGGGAGAAATTATTTTATCCGGCAGTTTTAGCTTTCTGGAAGAAGATTCTGCCCTCTTGATTTTCCTTTAGTTTAGTCTATTAAGATCAGGGAAGATTTGCTATAATAAAATTTTGAGGTAATACCAGGAAGGTTAAAAAGATGGCTCAGGATAAAATTATCATTCGGGGAGCAAGAGAACATAATTTAAAAGGAATCAATCTGGAAATCCCCCGCGATAAAATGGTGGTTATTACTGGTCTCAGTGGCTCTGGCAAGTCTTCTCTGGCTTTCGATACCATTTATGCCGAAGGACGGCGTCGTTATGTAGAGTCTCTATCCGCTTATGCCCGGCAATTTCTGGGACAGATGGAAAAACCGGATGTGGATTATATTGAGGGTCTTTCTCCTGCTATTTCTATCGAACAGAAAACGGTTAGCAAAAATCCTCGCTCTACCGTAGGTACGGTTACCGAGATATATGATTATCTACGATTGCTTTTTGCAAGGATTGGCAAACCCCATTGCTATAAATGTGGTCGAGAAATATCCCAGCAAACTCCGGAACAAATTGTGGATCAGGTGCTCAATTTGCCCACCAAAACTCGTATTCAAATCCTGGCTCCTCTGGTCCGCGGTAGAAAGGGTGAGTATCGCAAACTATTTGAGGATGTTCGCAGTCAGGGATATGTTCGGGTGCGGGTAAATGGTCAGGTAATGGAGTTAGATGAAAAAATTACTCTGGATAAAAACAAAAAGCACAATATTGAAGTGGTAGTCGATCGGCTGGTAGTGAAACCGGAAATACGTAAACGGCTGGCCGATTCGGTAGAAACAGCTCTAAGAATGGGGGCGGGAATTGTCTACATAGAAGTTTTGGATGGAAGCAATGGAAATCAAGAACTGGTTTTTAGTGAACATTTTGCCTGTGTGGAATGTGGAATAAGTTTTGAAGAACTCACCCCCCGACTATTTTCTTTTAATAGCCCTCACGGAGCTTGTCCCGCCTGTGGAGGACTAGGGTCCAAAATAGAACTGGATCCAGCTTTAGTGGTACCTGATCCTACTAAGTCTTTGCGGGAAGGTGCTATTGAACCTTTGAGCCGTCCGGCCTCCCTGTATAATCCAGAATTAATCGAAGCAATAGCTCGCCATTATAAAATAAATCAAGACACTCCCTTGGAGAAACTGGATAAAAATATCCGTTTAATGCTCCTTTATGGTCCGGAAAAGGAGAGTCATTTCCAATTTGAAGAAGAAGATGGACGTCAGTATCGATTTGAAGGAATAATTCCCTATCTCAACCGCCGGTACCGGCAGACCTCCTCGGCCGTTATCCGGGAAGAAATTGAGGAATACACCACTCTGAAGGTCTGTCCCGAATGTAAAGGGACTCGTCTGCGACCAGAAAGTCTGTCGGTAACTATTACTGGTAATTCTATTGCTGATGTAACTAAAATGTCGGTTAAGGAAGCACGAAGATTTTTTACCGTTTTCAAACTTCGGGAACGAGAAATGCTGATTGCTCGCCAGATACTCAAAGAAATTCAGGTCCGACTGGGTTTTCTGGAGAATGTGGGCCTAGATTATATTTCCCTTGACCGAATGAGTGCTACTCTTTCTGGTGGAGAAGCCCAAAGGATTCATTTAGCTACTCAGATTGGAGCCAGTCTGGTAGGGGTTCTTTATATCCTGGATGAACCCAGCATCGGTTTGCACCAGCGAGACAATAAGCGTTTGCTGGATACTCTGAAAAGATTGCGGGATATCGGAAATACCGTACTAGTGGTAGAACATGACGAGGAAACTATTCGCTGTGCGGACTATGTAATTGATATGGGTCCCGGAGCTGGAACTAATGGAGGAGAAATAGTGGCGGTTGGTCCTCCCGAGGCCATTATTCAAAACCCAGATTCTCTCACCGGAAAATATCTTTCCCGCCAATTACAGATCCCGGTGCCCCGGAAACGTCGCTCTGTTAACAATGACTTCTTAGTTATTCATGGTGCTCGAGAGCACAATTTAAAAAATATTACCGTAAAAATCCCGCTAGGAGTATTTACCTGCATTACCGGGGTCTCCGGTTCGGGGAAGAGCACTCTGGTGAATGATATCCTCTATCCTGCTCTTTCTCGGGTTCTTTACTCTTCGATTTTACCCACCGGAATCTATGACCGAATTGCCAATACCGAAAAAATCGATAAGGTAATCAATATAACCCAGGATCCCATCGGGCGGACTCCCCGTTCCAATCCTGCTACCTATACGGGAGTTTTTGCTCCTATTCGTGATCTTTTCGCCCAGCTTCCGGAGTCTCGGATGCGTGGTTATCGTCCGGGTAGATTTAGTTTTAATGTTAAAGGGGGGAGATGCGAAGCCTGTGGAGGAGATGGGATTATCAAAATCGAAATGCATTTTTTACCTGATGTCTATGTTCCCTGTGAGGTCTGCAAAGGCAAGCGTTATAACCGGGAGACCCTAGAGATTCGCTACAAGGGAAAGAATATTGCGGAAGTTCTGGACATGATTGTGGAAGAAGCACTAATATTTTTTAAAAATGTTCCCCGAATCCGTCAGATTTTACAGACTCTTTACGATGTAGGACTAGGTTATATAAAATTAGGCCAGTCGGCTACTACCCTTTCTGGTGGAGAGGCCCAGCGAGTTAAATTGGCAGCAGAACTCTGTCGCAAAAGTACTGGCAATACTCTCTATATTCTTGATGAACCCACTACTGGACTACATTTTGCCGACATCCAAAAATTGCTGGATGTTCTTAACCGTCTCACTAATGCGGGGAATACGGTAGTGGTTATTGAACACAACCTGGATGTAATCAAAACGGCCGATTATATTATTGATCTCGGTCCCGAAGGAGGAGATGAAGGAGGATGGATAGTGGCCTGTGGGACTCCGGAGGAAGTAGTTCAGGTAGAGCATTCATTTACCGGCCAATTTCTAAAGCGAGTCCTAAGTTTGAAGCCAGAAAAAGAGGTTCGTGAATTTCACGTTGCCGAGGTGGATGGATGAGCAATCCAGTGCTTTTATATGGGCTAATAGCAGGAATTTCCACTATGGCGGGGGCAGGAATTCCCCTTCTTCGGAAAAATTGGGAGAAACATAAGATACAATGGATTATGTCTTTGGGAGCAGGCTTCCTTCTGGGAGCAGCTTTTCTTCATATTATTCCCGATGCTCTTACTTCAGAAGAGGTTCCTCTTTCTTTTTCGGTAGAGGGAACAACATTATCCTTTTCCCATTTTCATCCCCGCACGGGAATAATAACCGGTATCGGACTGGTAGTGGCTTTCCTCTTGATTTTTGGTATTGAACAATTCTGTTTAATCCATGCCTGTCGGGAATATGATGAGGATTGTTTTGTGCATCGCATGGGGTTGACTGCTTTCTTTGCTTTGTTTTTGCATAGCTTGATTGATGGACTGGCTATTGCTTCGGGATTTGCCTTTTCCCATAGTCTAGGATTAGTAGCTTCCCTGGCGGTAATAATCCATGAATTTCCTGAAGGCTTGAGTATTTCCTCTCTTCTTCTGGGGAGTAAATATTCTCGTTGGCGAGCGCTACTTTTTTCTTTTTTGGTAGCTATCGCCACTCCTTTGGGAGCGATAATCACCGGATATAGATTGACCAGTATTTCTGGCCTCTGGTTTTCGCTAATTCTCGGCATCTGCGCGGGCTCTTTCATTTATGTGGGAGCTTCGGACATATTGCCCCGGGTACATCGTAGCCGGGATTCGGTAGCTTTTGGTTTTTTTATCCTGGGAATAGCGCTCACTGTCATTCCTCTTATTATATTTTAATTAATTTTTGGTTTTAGAGAAGACTGGACGCAAGGATTAACCGAGCCTGCCTATATTTTCTCCTCTTATTTTTTGCCGGAAGGATTCACTTTCTACGATGAACTGGTTGCGGATAGTATCCGAGAGGTGGACTATTCGCGGGATTCCCTGAGAAAACCGGGAAGCTAACTGATAGAGCCCTTCTTCCCTCTGACGATAAAAAGCAGAAATTATTTCCAATAACAGGCTGCTATTTTCTGATAGGCAGCCAAATTCTGCTTCTTGGAGGGCGTAACGATTGCCATTAAATGCTACTGCCACTCCCCTTTTCTTCCGCACTATCCTTAGCGCTTCTTGGTCAGTGATGCTATCTCCAATATACATCACTTCCGCAAAGGAATTCCCGGTTCTATTTAATGAATCTTCAATGGCTCTAACTTTTTCGTAGCCCCCCATAGGATTTATCTCTTTCAGGATTCGACCACTTTCTGAAGACATTATTTCTTGCCAAAAAATCTGGTGCAGCCGAAGGATAGTCTTTTCATCGGCGGAATTGGGATGGTGAATATTTTCTAATAACAGAGGAGGTAAATGTAAAATTTCTTCCGCCAGTTTTTTTAGAAGGGCGAGATCTTTTTCCGGGATATAACTATCCAGATTGAGTTGAGTGCAATAAACATTATTTTTAGGGAAATTCATTAGTTGGCAGAAGACTTCTACATATTGCTGGTAACTGGTACTGATAATAAATACTGGCAGGATTTCTTTCATCTGCGTCAGGGTTTCTCGCACCCCGGGCATTACCCGCAGGTTTTTTAAAGAGTATTCCATTATTTTTTGATTGGTTACTCCGTAAGCTTTCAGGAAAGGAACTATTAACTTTAATGTATCTCCTGCTTTATAGTCAGGAATCCGGAAGCGAGAATCCGGGGTCAGCGAGAGAAAATCATCATATTTACTGAGAAGTGAAAAAAGGCGATCTCCTCCGGGTAAATAAGTAGCAGTGATTTCATAAGCTATATCATTTTTGGTAAGCGGTCCTTCGCAATCAATATTCAACTGCGGGGAAGACATAGGTCCCTCCAGTACTCATCAATTTCTTGATTTAAACAGACACCTTTTACTGATTGGTAGTAAGGTTTTTTATCGAATATTTTTATACGGTCTGCGGTGAATTCACGCAGTGTAAGAACGACTAACGGTATTTCCCGCCTAAATTCTTCTTCCCTGATTTTATAAAACAAAGGGTAGGTCCGATAGGCTTCTCTTTTAATTTCTTCCAAAGTTATGTTTGGTAGTTGTTCTTCCAGTTGTTGCCATAGCGTCTGATATTCCTCTCCCTGAATAGGGAAAGTGTAGTAGCTAACCACCGGTCCCCGGTCCAATTCGGGGGTCACCAAATGCATCATGGCTCCGGCCTCGGGACTTTTCTGACTGATTAGTTCCCAGATTACTTCTTCCCAGGCTCCCTTGGGCCCATCGGGAGGGGCAGGGTGGAGATTGATCATATCATAGCGGGAACATAATTCCTTACTAGTAATAAGCATATATCCGGCAAAAACAATTAAATCCACAGTGAAATTTTCCACTCGGCGGATAATTTCTCGGTCATATTTTTCCCGCCATTCCATTAGCGGGACACTTTCTCTTTTCATTCGCCGTGTTTCCTCCATTCCTTGCTTCCGGAGTAGAGGCTGAAACTTGCAAGAGGAAAAACAGATAAGAGGAAGAGAATATTTCTCCACTTCCTTTAATAAGCGGTCAGTGAGATCATCCTCCCCGTATTCCCGGTTACAGAAGATATAAGCGATCTTTCCCTTTATTTTATTACTGGCTATATTCTGGTAAATAGAGTGGAAGAGCTTTAGAGCCGCTTCATCTCTAAAGGTGGAGAAAATACCCAGAGAATAGTTCATTTTAATTCCAGTTCCTGCAGAATTTTTTCAAAGTCTTTAGAGTCAGGGTAATTATCTCTTCCCAACCCCTTTACACTCTGACCGGCCATCCTGGTGGCTATCCGGCCACAATTTAGTAGGGAAAAATTTAAAAGTAATCCGGCAAGAAAACCAGCGGTATATACATCTCCCGCACCGGTGGGATCAATTACTTTATGGTTATTTTCCACCGGTATCTCCTCAATTTCTGTCCGAGAAAAAATTAAGGAACCTTCTTTTCCTCGCGTGCAGACTATTATTTGGGGACCGTTTTTTAAAAGACTCTCACCGGCATCTCGGAAATTCTGTCCCGTCAATTGTTCTATCTCCCGCTGATTAATAAAAAGGAGATAGCTATTAGTGATTAAAGGTAATAGATTTTCCATCCCCCGACGGACATAGATTTCTCCGGGAGAAAAACTAATTTTTAGTTGCGGATATTGTTGGGTGACAATTTCCACCAGTCTTTTCTGAGCAGTAAACGGTTTTTCTCCTGCAAAAGAACTGAGATGAAGAAAACGGGTATTGGTTGCGTAAGCGACGTCAATTTCTTTCCAGCTAAGAAAGTCATTAGCACCAGGGGAAACCACCAGTCTCCTTTCTCCATGATAAAGAAAAGATAAACAGCGACCACTGCTTTCATTTTTACGCTGGAGAATATGGGAATTGTCCACCCCGTTTTTCTCTAGCTCTTTTCGAAGAAAAATTCCTTCTCCATCGCCTCCGATTATGCCGATGTATCCGGTTTTAAAGCCTAAGCGAGATAAGGCTACCACAGTGTTAGCTGCTGAGCCACCTCCACTTTCCTTTACTAGTTTTCCTCTCTTACCGGCGAGTTTCTCCAGTTCTCCGATTTTTTCCGAAGGTAGGAAAATTTCTCCCCCTGGCTTAAGATGGAAACAAAGAAGATAGCGGGGAGCCACTCCTTTATAAATAAAGTCTACATTGAGAGCACCGAACCCTATTACATCTAGCACAGAGGTTAATATAGCAGAATTTCATTTTACGGACAATAAATAAAAAAAGCGCCACCGGGGGCGCTTTTTAAAAGTTATCGGTAAAAGAAGCGACTTACATTCCCTCTAGCCGGCTTACCCACTCTTTAGCTTTAGGTATGTATTCGCTGTTGGGATATTTTTCAATTAACTTCTGGAACTCCTCTTGCGCTTGAGCGTAATTTTTTAACTGGTAATAACAGTAGCCCAGCTTTAGCTGCGAATCGTCCTTTTTGGCATAATCGGGATCTTCTTTCTCATAAAATTCATTCTCTAAAGTTTTCTGGAAGTAACTGATGGCGGTGTTGAAATCTCCCTGGTCATAATAACATTCTGCCAACCAGTAAAGAGCATTGTCCATCAAAATGGAGGTAGGATAATTCTGCAAGAAGAGTGTGAATCTTTGAATAGCCTCGGGAATCTTTCCTGTAAAGTAGAGATTAAGTGCTGATTCATAGTCTTTTCGCGGGTCACCCACCGGTTTTTTCGTTTCCTTTTCGATTTCTTCAAGAGCGCTCTTGGCCCGCGTTGCGTACTCACTATGCGGATAATTCTTGATTATCATCTCGAAGATGCTCCGGGCTTCCATCCAGTTGCGCCCAATTTGGTAAACTTTACCAATGCCGTAATGGGCAGCAATTTCTCCTTCGGTATTAGGATAGTCCGCGATCACCATCTGGAATTGGGCCATTGCCTTACCGTAATCTCCCTGACCTAAGAGGGCGAGTCCTATACCACTCTGAGCTTCGTCCACCCATTCACTATTAGTATATTTTTCAATTACTTTCTGGAAAGTTTCTTGAGCTAGTTTATAGTCCGGTTTTTTATTTAGGGGATCAATATAGCAAGCTCCTGTCTGGTACTGAGAGGCCGCTGCCCATTTGCTCTCCGGATAATTGGTGATTACATTCTGGAAATAAATAGTAGCGCTGGGAAAGAATCCCAGTTTTTGATAACAGGAACCCAGGTAATAATTGATCAGGTCGGCGTAGCGAGTAGAAGGATATTTCCGGAGAAGATCTTTGAATTCGAAAGTAGCCTTTCCGTATTCTCCCGCTTCGTAATGTTGTTTGGCAATATTGAACTCCGCAATGTTAATATCCATCACCTCTACCGGGGTGGGCGTGGGAGTAACTTTCGCCGGAGGAGTTACTTCCGGAGTTACTGCTGGAGTTACCTTGGGAGTAGGAGTAGGGGTAGGAACTGGTGCCACTGCTACTTCCGGAGTGGGAGTAGGTGTAGGAGTTGGATAAGGAGGATGCTGAAGAATTCCAATGGCCACTGCTCCTCGGGTGCTCTGATTAATATAATTATAAAGAGCCGCTACTTCTACCTTAAACATGCGCCAGGAATATCTTAAACCCACATTAATATTTTGGCCATCGCATTCTCCCAGCAGGGCTACCGGACCCCATTTCTTTTCTATCCCCCCAAAAATCCGGTATTGATCAGGCTCTCCTCCCGCAAAAATACCGTTTCCACACCCCAGATACCAGTTTCCCCAGGTCCCCAGATTCTTTCCCGCTTCGATGAAGAGAGAATTTTCTCCGGGAAGGGTGTCATTAGACATGGGAATATTTTGTAAACCCACTGCCAGTGAGGGTATTAGTTTTCCCGCTTTATCATTAAGCAATTTCAACTTTAGATTTCCCACAGTAGACGGGGAAGTTAGATTATAAGTAGCTCCCAGTTCCATAAAGTTAAACAATCCGGCGTTAATTTTAGCGCCGGTTATAGGTTCAATATCCTGCTTAAGAAATGTAAAAGCAGCTATTTCATATCCTAGTTGACCATTGCCCAAGATTTCAGTGGAGGGTAGGGTAATCAATCCGTAAGATCGATCCAGAGAAGCCTCCACTCCTACAAAGATCCCCCCGCTAAACAAAATCCCCAGCAGAATCCACCCTATTTTTTTCATTAATCTACCTCCCGTCATTTATTGCCAGCAGTATAACATAATACTCTTTTTAATTTCAAGATTTTTCTATGCTGACAGCAGAAACGAGGATTTATTTATCTATTCACTGCCAGGTATTTACTGTTTAATAGCGCCGCTCGTTAAGCCTGCGACCACAAACCTGCCGGCAATTACCACTAATAAAATAGCGGAAATGGAGAAGATAAAACCTCCGGCCATAAGGTTATTCCATTTAATTCCGTAGATTCCTATATACTTGTATAATCCCACGCTTACCGGTTGAATAGAAGCTCCAGTAGCCATGGTGAGTGCATAGATAAAATCTGCCCAGGCAAACAAGAAGCCAAAAATTCCTGCGGTGGCAATTCCAGGTTTTACGGTAGGGGATGTAAATTCGCGGGGAGATGTCCCTCGGTAATGGATATCTGTAAAAAAGAAGAACCAGAAGATGTCCTTTTAGATGGTAGAATGGTGAGTTGTCACTTGTATAAAGGATAAGATACTGATGGTCTATACTGAATTTAATTACTTGTTAGTGATAACCTAGCTCCCGGAGTGATTGCCGGTCTTGACGCCATTTCTCTTTCACTTTTACCCACAAGTCCAGATAAACTTTGTGCCTAAAACGGGCCTCCATTTCTTCCCTGGCCAAAGTACCAATTTGCTTCAACTTCTGTCCTCCAGTACCAATGATGATTCTTTTCTGGGAATCTTTTTCCACGAAAATGAAAGCTCGAATATAAAGCAGGTTCTTTTCTTCTCGGAGTTTGAATTCTTCAACTTTTACTGCTCCAGCATAAGGGATTTCTTCTCCCGTAAATTGAAATATTTTTTCCCGGATCAATTCTGCGGCCAGGAAACGTTCTGATTCTTCAGTAATCTGGTCGGATGGAAAATACTGGGGGCCGTATGGTAAATATTGTAGAATTTTTCCTTCCAGTAACTCTAAATTTTCTCCCGTCAGGGCAGAAATAGGAATAAATTCCGAAAATTTCCGCCATCGAAAGTACTGATCAATGACGGGAAGTAGCACTTCCTTCTGTTTCAATTTATCGATTTTATTAATTACTAGAAATGTGGGAATTTCGATCTTAATTAGAGAAGTAAGAAACTGACCATCCTGAATCTGAATCTTGTCATTAACTTCAGTGAGATAGAGGATAAGGTCAGCATCCTTCAGAGTCTTTTGGATAACCTCCATCATATACTCCCCCAGTTTATGTTTGGGCTGGTGAATTCCCGGCGTATCCAGGAAGATAATCTGGTAATGAGGAGCACTTTTAATCCCCGAAATTCGGGTCTGAGTAGTCTGCGGTTTTTCAGATACAATAGCTAATTTTTCCCCCAGTAGACAATTTAGAAGAGTTGATTTACCCACATTGGGCTGGCCAGAGATAGCTACGTATCCTGACTTGAAGGATGAATTTTTAGGAAGGAGTTCCTTCTCCATTGATTTTTTTAATTTTTAATTTTAAAATCCTACGATCATTAGATTCCAGAACGGTGATAATCAAATTTCGGTAAGGGATGCGTTCTCCTGTCTCCGGAAGTCTTCCCAGAAGATGGATAACAAATCCGCCAATACTTTCAAAATCATTTTCTGGAAGACCGAGGTCCAGTTTTTCATTAGCTTCATGAATACTGTAGTCTGCGCGCATAATTATTGAGCCATTGGGTTGATATTGTATCGGTTCTTCCTCGCGATCATACTCATCGCTAATATCTCCCACAATTTCTTCGATCAGATCTTCCATGGTCACCAATCCCGCGGTACCTCCGTATTCGTCCAGCACAATGGCCATATGCATACGATGTTTCTGGAATTCCCGCAAGAGTTCACTTATCTTTTTGGTCTCGGGGACAAAGTAGGCCGGGCGGATAAGATCCTGCAGAATTATCAATTTTCGGTATCTCCAGATACTGATAAGATCTTTAACATTTAGTATTCCGATAATGTTATCGATACTCCCTTTAAATACGGGAAGGCGGGTATGCCCTTTTTCTATCACGAGGTCCAGAATCTGGGAAAGACCGGCGTGGATATCAATACAGTCCATATGGATGCGGGGAACCATAACTTCCCGAACAATAGTATCCTGGAATTCCAGAATACTATGAAGTAACTCCTGCTCCCTTTCTTTCAGAAGGCCAGATTTTTCTTTATTACTATGGGCGTCTTCTTTTATCAAATAAGGGGACTTTTCCCTGCTAAGAAAACGGAAGAGAGATAAAAGAAGGTTGCGAATCAATTTTTGCCCTTCCTACCCCAGGAGCCAGAAGAGGAAGCCAGTGATAACCACTCCCAGGGCAGCCCCCGCCAATACTTCTGCGGGACGGTGAATTCCTGCTCTCACTCGGCTCCTGGCTACCAGAAAGGCCAGAACCAGAGCCAATAAAGACACCAAGACTCGCGCCGATAAAAAAGTTATTACCGTCCATAAAGAAAAGGCAATGGCACTATGTCCACTGGGTAATCCTCCTCGAGCAGGAGTTCCTCGCCGGAAATAGAGCTTGCCTGCTAATACCAGAAAGGTTACCAACGATAGAGTAATGAAAGCCAGATGGGAAGGAGCATGTTTTATCCGGGAAAGAGCATAATGAAGAGAGATTTCCCAGCGGCTAAAAACACGAGAAAAAATTAAATAGCCTATCACTACTGCATTAATGGCGGAAATGAAAACTGCTCCTGCACACATATCCTTTACTGTCCGGATAGAAGGGTGATAGCTTTGACTGATCATGTTGGTGATTGATTCCACGGCAGTGTTAAACATCTCTGCCATCAGGACCAGGGAAATTGTTATAAAAAGGAGGATTAATTCCGTTCGGTCAATATGAAACAGAAATGAAAAAATCAATACCAAAACGGTGATGATCAGGTGAAAACGCATATTGCGTTGAGTTTTGAAAACGTGTAACAGTCCTTCCATAGCATAATTAAAACTTTGATAAAGTTTAGTTTTCATAGGGAATTTTAATTTTCTTTATCTTGCTGAATTTTATTCCAGAGTTGTTTTTCCTTTTTCCGCATAATTTTTTCGTCTTCCTTTAAAGAATGGTCAAAACCGCGCAAATGAAGAAATCCGTGAACCAATAACTGACCGATTCGGTCTTCCAGAGAACACTGAATTTCCTGAGCTTCTCGCTGGGCAGATTCTACTGAAACCACTATGTCCCCCAGAAGAAAATTACCAGTCAAGGGAATTTTTCCCCTCTGCATGGGGAAGGTAAGCACATTGGTGAAACGGTCCACTCCCCGGAAGGTACGGTTTAAATGACGGATCTGACGATCATTTACCAGTAGTACACTTATTTCCGCCCCGAAAAGATTATTTTCTAATAATATTTTTTCTACCATTTCTTCAATCTTCTTGCGGTCGAGTTTAATTTTGCGCTGAAGAGTTCGAATCTGTATCTCCACCTGCTTCCCCTTTCTTTTCCGGATATTCAACCCGGGAGTGGAAAATTCCTGCTAATATGCGCAAAAAACTTTCTTCAATTCTGTGCAAATCCCACAGGGTTAAATTGCATTCATCCATCTGCCCGTCAATAAATTTAGAGTTGATAACTTTTCTTACCAATTCTTGTAACTTCCCCGGAGTGGGATTTACTAACGTTCGCGACGCTGCTTCTACTGAATCTGCTAGCATAACAATGGCCGATTCCTTAGTCCGGGGTCGAGGGCCAGTATAACGATACTGATCCTCATTTACCGGTTCCGAAGATTGTTCTTTTAAAGCCTGATGGTAGAAATAGGACATTACCCCAGTTCCATGATGTTCCCTGATAACGTCCAGAATGGCTCGTGGGAGCTTGTATTTTTGAGCCATTTCTATCCCTTCTTTTATATGCGATACCAGGATGAGGCAACTCATGCGAGGGGTAAGCTTGGTATGTTTACTTTTGTAAGATTTCTGATTTTCTACAAAGTATTCGGGTTTATTGATTTTGCCAATATCATGGTAATAAGAACTAACTCGCGCCAGCAAGGGATTAGCGCCTACTGCTTCCGCCGCTGCTTCTGCTAAATTACCCACTACAATACTGTGGTGATAAGTCCCCGGAGCTTCCAGAACCATTTTTTGTAAGAGAGGATGATTAAGGTCGGAAAGTTCCAGCAATTTAATGTCAGTAGTGATCCCAAAAGTACTTTCCAGATAAGGAAGAATTCCCAGACTAAAAATGGCGGCAAAAAATCCCGAGCCCATTCCCCATAGACCGCTCCGTATAGAATAAGATAAAGGGGATTTATCCAGCAAATTAAGTGTCGAAATGATTATCAGATTTATGCCACTTATCAGTAATCCCGCTCGGACAATATCACCGCGACGTTGAACCTGGCTGCTACCATAAATTGCGGTTAGCCCCCCACACAGAAATACCAGAGGACTGCGCAGATCAAATTTCATTAGTGCTCCCAGAAGTAAAGCGAGGAAGAAAGTTACCACAATCGCCAGGCGGCTATTTAGAAGAATAGCGATCAGTATAGGAGCAATGGTTATAGGAAGGAAATAAATTGTTTCCGGAGAATGGTAAAAACTGGTGACCGTAATATAGGAAAGGAAAAAAGGTCCTCCCACCAAAAGGCTTAAAAGTAGCAGTAAACTATTGCTTTGCAAGATTTCCGGTTGAAATCGTTCCAAGTAAATTACTGCCAGGCTCATAAGAACAGCTACCAGCAGGACGATGCCTCCCAGTAATGGAAGACGGTCTCTCCAATCGAAAAGACTATTTATTGCTACTAGTTCGTCCAGATTGGCTAAGGTCACCGGATGCCGAGCAGCTATAATCACCTGGTTCTTTTTAATAATTCCGGTTAAGTTTTTGATGCTTTCCCGAGCTTTTAACCGGCGCATCTCTGTTTCCAGAGCATTGTATTTAAGATTGGATTCCAAATAGGAAAGAATGATTTCCCAGGAGACCTGGAATGCCTGGGGATCGGAAAAAAGTTGCCTGATTCTATCCCGGGCGATAGTTCGGACTTCATTAATTTCATAAAAGGAATTAACTTCCAAGTTTATTTCCTGCCCCGGTGATTTTTTAACCGTAATTCCGGGAGATATTTCTTTTTCTAGATTTTCCCAGGAATCAATTACTCCTTTCTGATAGATCTCCTGGAAGAGGCTTTTTATACCAAAGAGAAATCGAGGTAAGTCGGGGGAATTAGCCAGAAAATCTATGGCGGAGCTGGAAAGTGAAAAAGAATTTGCCAGAATCCTTTTTCGTTCATTTACACTTTTTTCTTCTCGCAAACGAAATAATAGAAAATCAATCCTCTTTTCTATATTGCTCCTCACCTGAGGTAATTCATCGTAGACTGGCCTTACTTGACTGGCAGCTTCTTCTTTTTTGCGGGCGGTCAGAAGGCGATATTCCACCTTCAAATCTTCGGGAGCAACAATTTCTTGGGGACTGATGTCTCCCAATTTCAATCGGATTTCCTGGGGTAATAATGTCCGGGATAAAGCCCATACCAGAAACAAAAATAGTATTATTCCAATTATCCAACGTGGAAAGGGGGCTAATTTTTTAATTAGGGGGGAACTAATAACCCGACGAGAGATACGTGGGAACCCTTTTTTTCTTTTTTTAATAAAAGATAATAGTTGGCTTTTTTCCGACACTTAGTAATTATCCAGTTTTTTCTTCATTGTTACGATGATTCTCATAAGCTTTAATTATTTGACGCACCAAGCGATGCCTCACCACATCGCTTTCGGTAAGATATACAAATTTGATTCCTGGAATATCCTTCAATACTGACTGGGCTTGGACTAAACCGGAGACTTTTTCTCGGGGAATATCTATCTGGGTGATATCCCCGGTGACTACTGCTTTAGAATCTGCCCCCAGTCGGGTAAGTAACATTTTCATCTGATCAGGAGAAGTATTTTGGGCTTCGTCCAGGATAACAAAGGAATCGTTCAGTGTTCGTCCCCGCATATAAGCCAGAGGAGCAATTTCTATGATTCCTCGGGTTAATAAATTCTGGAAACGATCAATTTCTATCATATCCTGAAGAGCATCGTAAAGTGGACGTAAATAAGGGTCCACTTTTTCCTGAAGATCACCCGGGAGAAAGCCCAGCTTCTCTCCCGCTTCTACTACCGGTCGGGTGAGAATAATGCGGCTAAATCTTTTCTCTCGCAGGTAATGAATCGCCATTGCCACTGCTAAGTAGGTTTTTCCGGTTCCTGCGGGGCCGATACACAGAACGATATCGTTTTCCCGCATTGCATCCAGATATATTTTCTGGCCCATACTACGAGGCCGGATTATCTTCTTTTTAGAGGGAACCGGTATTGCTTCCGTAACATTATCCATCATCTTATTATCTTTTATCATTTTGATGGTCCAATAAAAATCATAACTAGAAATAGGATAGCCTTTTTGGGATATACTTCTCAGGTCTTCTACCACTTTAACTACCCTATTTACTTCTTCCTCTTCACCGGTTATGGAAAGTTCCGTGCCCCGAGCCATAATTTTTGCACTAAAGTTCTTTTCCAGCAGTTTCAAATTTTCATCATGCTCTCCATAGAAATTCAAAGCTTCTTCCTCATCCCGCAAAAAAATTTTTTTGGTGGTCATAAATAACTCTTTTTTATCACCTCTTATAATAATTTATGTTATTATACCATTTATAAGAGCTGAGTGCAATTCAGGGAAAGGAGGGTAAAAGATTATGAAAGGGGAAAGAGTGTGGTTAATTATTGTCAGCGTGGTAGTAGTAGCTTTAATTATTGCGCTGGTTATGGATTGGAAGAATTTGGCTAATTACAAGAGGGAAGTGACGGATCAGTTTACTAAACTTTCAACCGAATTTACCGAAAAACTTACTGGGCTCAAGGCAGAATTGACCGAAAAGATGGATTCCTTTGCCCGCACGGTAGAAGAGAGATTCACCAAGAATGAAAAAGCAACGGCCAACCTGACTAGTCGAGTAAAAACTCTGGAGAGTCGTGTTTCCACGCTGCGAAAGCAAAGCAGTGATTACAGCAAGAGAATAACCACACTGGAAAAAACGGTAACATCACAGCAGGCTCAAATTGAGGAACTTAAAGCAGCAATACCTACCCCTACGCCGGTATTCACGGAATAAAACTTTTTCTCTCGTTGTCCGGGGAGTAGGACGGTTGGACAAGACTCCGTTTTTCTCCCTGGGCAAATTTTTCCCGGGACAGGAATTCCTGTCCCGGGCCCCTCTTTATTTTCATCTTTTTCCGCCAAAAATTATTGACAAACAAATCTTATTATGCTATTTATATAAAAAGGATAAATGTTTATGAGGAAGGGAGGTGGGAAGTAAGCATTTAAAAATGGGGAGAAGTTCAGGACGGTCACTCCCAGTAGAAGCGCGATGTGAAATCCAATATTGTTCTTTTGTCATTACCTGTGAAGTTTGAGCACTCCTAACTGCTATAGATTTTAGCCTCTACCATTGTTTTATTCCGCTGTTTTATTCCGCATTGCTTAAAAGACCAGTGATATTTAAGGCCTTCCTCTAAGACCCGAAAACTATAATAACCTGCTGGAATATGATTGAATAATCCTTAGATATTTTTTCTCAATATCGATTGTGAAGCTTAAGTGCTATTTAATCCCCAATTTTAGATGCCGGGAGGAAAGAGAATTAAGTTAGTGAAGATAAGATTAATATCTAAAATAAAAGGGGGGAAAGATGATGTTAAAATTTGGTCTTTTCGGCAAATTAATAGCTATTACCGTTGTGGTAGTAGCAGTGTTAGTTCTGGGCGTGAGTTTAGCATTGGCTCAGAAGGTTACGGTAAGCTGGTTTGTCCGCAGTCAGCCAGAAGAGCAACCGTGGGAAAGAACGTTGATTAAGGAGTTCGAAAGTAAAAATCCTAATATTAAGATTAATTTAATCATTGTTAAGTGGGATGATTTCGAACCCAAATTAAACGCTATGTTTGCTGCGGGAACCCCTCCCGATATCTGGTCACACTGGGGTGCGAGTGGTTTTATGGATTATTATATCCGGGGTATGATTGCCGACCTTACTCCTTTTATTGAAAAAGAAAAGTTCGATTTGAGTGACTTTATCCCGGAAGTTTTAAATCTTTATAAAGTAGGTGGACGAATATATGGATTACCCTGTTTGACCTGCGGCGGCTCTTTCCTTTATTACCATAAGGGTCTTTTTGACAAGGCCGGCCTGGCTCATCCACCGACTGACTGGGAGGATAAAACCTGGACTACCGATAAATTTCTGGATTATGCCCGAAAACTGACCCGGGACTATGCCGATCCTACCAAAGCGATTTACGGTTATTTTGATGGTTTCTGGCCCGGAACCGCCTGGCCTCTCCTCTTCGGTCAGGATATTTTTCCGGCCTCCGCTTATGAAACCGGATTCGCCGAAGAAGCCTTTGTAACTCATCCTCAGGTAATTAAGGCTTATCAGTTTAGTCAGGATCTGGTTTTCAAGAATAAGGTTTCTCCTACCCAGGCGGGGAGAGTGGCCCTGGAAGCTATGGGTAATCCCTTCATCTCGGGAAGAGCAGCTATGTACACTACCGGAGGATGGGGCTGGTGGGTATTCAAAGGATTAGAGAAGGAGTTTCCTTGGGGTGCGGCGGCCTTACCTAAAGGCCATCCTGATGCCAAGTGCATTATTTTTACCGACCCTTGGGTTCTGGCCAAAACTAGTAAAAACCCTGATGCCGCCTGGGATTTTTTAAAGTTTCTGGTAAGTAAAGAGCAACAGGAGAAATATCTGAAGGCCGTAGGGGCTCCTCAGGGGCGTCATTCCTTACTTCCGGTGTTCTATGAACTATATCCCACCATGACTTCAACTCAGATGGAAGAAGTCTTTCTCGGAGGTTTGCGGAATGGGATAGAATCTCCTAATCACCTGCTGGTAAGATTTGATCAGATTGATAGCGCTCTCCGGGCATTTACGGACCCCATAAACTTAGGCCAGAAAACGGCGGCCGACGCCTTGAAGGACGGTGAGAAATTGTTTGTAGAGACTCTCCGGAAGATTAAGGCGGAGTACGCTAAAAAGTAAAAATCAGGGGGAGGGGATGTTATCTCCTCCCCCTTTTCTTTCCGGAGGTGAAGATTGTAAAGTGCGAGTATTATCACCTCAGGCAAGGCGGGAAGAAAGGGCATTTTATCTCTTTTTACTCCCCTGGATTATCGGTTTAATAGTTTTTACCGCGGGGCCAGTAGTGGTTTCCTTTTTGCTCAGTTTTACCAAATACGATATGGTTTCAGTTCCTGAAATCCGGGGAGCAGGTAATTACACGGAACTTTTTCGCGATCCCCTTTTCTGGAAATCATTAAAAATAACTCTATAT
>Ga0315308_1000155_pt1 | contig 36314 bp, 42 predicted proteins | sample TDP3_MG_FD_203078 | JGI IMG/M metagenome (GOLD analysis project Ga0315308, IMG submission 203078) | Freshwater sediment microbial communities from Lake Towuti, South Sulawesi, Indonesia - TDP3 | ecosystem: Environmental > Aquatic > Freshwater > Lake > Sediment | place: Indonesia: South Sulawesi...
AAATCTGAATAATAGATGATGATGCCGCCATGTTGGTTGCCAGTGGCTAGGTTTTGTTCGATAGTATTATGCTCCGACCCATCGACTACGATGCCATAGCGAGTATTGTCGACGCAGGTATTCGCTTCCACCTTGTTGTAACTTGACTGTGCCAGGGCAATTCCAAAGTGATTGTTTTGAGCAGTGTTTCCGTCAATTGTGTTGTGGTCAGATGAGTGGAAAAGATCGATGCCATCCCTATTGTTTGCGACGGTGTTTGTTTGAACCTTGTTATAACTTGATTGCGAGAGAGCAATTCCAACATAGTTGAATTGAGCCATGTTTTGCTCAGCGGTGTTATGAGTAGAGAATTCGATTAGAGCTACACCGTATTCATTGTCTGTGACTAGGTTCAGTTCGATTTTGTTGTTACTCGACCCTACAAGAGCTATTCCATGATAGCTGTTTTCAACTCTATTCTCATTGATCAAGTTACTGTTAGAATAGTGTAGGACAATGCCAACTTCGTCATTCAACGACGCCTTGTTCACTTGCACCGTTGTGTTTTCTGAATATGCCAAAGCGATGCCGCAATAATAGTTCAACACAGCTAAGTTTCCCTCCAGCCTGTTGCCATAGGAATACGACACAGAGATTCCTGCTGCATTTTGGCTTGCAATGTTGCAGCTAATGGCATTGTTCGAGGAACTGTCTAAGTTAATGCCTTGAGCAAGATTCTTACTTGCCGTATTGCTTAAGACTCTGTTTTGATTGGAGGAAAAATCAAGGGATATGCCATGCCAAGTGTTGCTCGAAGCATTATTGCCTTGGATTTTGTTGTGACCGGAAGAGACTAACCCGATACCAGAATGCCCGTTTGAGGTTGCTTCATTTGCCGAAATAATGTTGTCAGTAGATTCATAGAGTACGACCCCGCACCAATCATTTGAGGTTAATAGGTTTTTTTCCACTTTATTGCCGGTGGAGGACCCCAATACGACGCCATCATACACGTGGTCTTTCACCACATTATCCGAAACTATGTTGTGGTTGGAAGAGATCATGAAGACACCAACTTCGTTTTCAGCTAATACGTTATCCAAGACCATGTTATGGTTGGAAGAAGAATCAAGGTATATGCCCTGCCAAGTGTTGCCCCGGATGGTGTTGTAGATTATGATGTTGTTGTTTGAAGAAGAGTGGAGGCCGATGCCAGTACCGTTGTCTGTTATGTTGTTTCCCGACATCCTGTTGTTTGAAGAACACTCGAGATATATAGCGTCCCAGTAGTTTGAAGTAAACGTATTGCCACAGATCAAGGCGATATTGGAATAGTGTAGCGATATGCCGTCCCATCCGTGTTGAATCGTAAACCCAGTAATCTTGACCTTGTCAGCAGTCACATATATCACGTGCCAACTTCCTCCGCCGTCAACAATCGTGGTTTCAGGGTTTTCTCCTTTGAGCGTCAAAGATTTGTAAAGAAAGACGTTCTCATAATATGTTCCAGCATCTACTTGTATTGTATGTCCATCTAAACTGTCAGCATCATCTATTGCATCCTGAATCGCTGCGAAATCCTCACCAGTATCAACGTTATGCACTGGCGAACTCGCTAATACCGATCCTACACTGGATGTCAATGTTAAAATGCCTATCAACAGAGTCAGCACTATTCCTGAAACTACTTTCCTTTGCAATGTTGTACTCTCCTTTCTCAATCGGTTGATAATCAGATGCAACTGCTATTTACGACTTGTGAACATGTGTTCTGGAAGAAGATTTCTCCTCAAATTATTAATGCAAGTTGAAATGCTGAGTTCTTATCCATTCAAAGACTTCTTTCTCAACCATGAGCAGAGGCAGAAAAAAGAGAGGTTATAGGTGAGACATTATGTATTCTGCTGATTGAATTAGAATATCTGCTGCTTCTACTGTTATGTGGATTTCTGACAGTTCTTGGACTTGTGTGATAAAGTCTTCTAAGACCATTACGGCTTCATCGATCTTTTCTTTGTCAACGAGTTTCTGAGCTGTATCTAATTTAGCAATCAGACTTCTGACTATGCCCTGATTGTCGATTTCGCCTTCAGAGCCGAGTTCTTCAATCTCTGTTTTCAATTCATCAGTGGTTGTTGGAATAGGAGGGCGAGGAGACCAACGTTCCATTAGAGGATAGTTGTCTTGATTATTCTCATTAATAACGTATGGTGTATCCCAAATACCTGAACCATCAAGTTCTATAGCATCAGGATACCTTTCCTCATAATCACTCCAATAGTTGCCACCAGAAGGATAACCATCATCCCAAGTATTGGTATATCCTGTTGAGACATACGCATAGTCATTGACGAGGTTGTTATGGTAGAGGGTGTTTCCTTCACTTTCAATGATGAAGATGCCATATCCCAAGTTGTTTGATATCGTATTCTCACTGATGATGTTGCTGGTAGACCCTGAAACTATGCTGATGCCAAACTGGTTATTATTGGATATGAGGTTACGACTGACAGCGGTACTGTGGGACGTTTCCATACGGATGCCCGCTTGATTGTTTGACGCTATACTGTTGCTTATGCTATTGCCATCAGATTTCCACAATTCAATGCCGCCATAGTTGCCTGTCACAGTCACGTTTTCTACGATAGAACTGTTTGTGTTTGCTAGCAGAAGACCATTGTCGTTCTTTGTTAATTCTAGGTCTCTTACAACCATATTCGTCGAGTTCACAATAGCGACATATCCAGAGTCAGGTGGAATTCGCTCGTCATGCCTATTCACAAAGTAGCAGATTGGCTTTCCTTCGACAGTATTCGAATCGTCTATGTCCTGAATGAAGTCTACGAGGGAGATGCCAAGTACTCCAAAGTTGTAGTAGTTGTCTTGCATGTGGTTATCTCTTAGGAAATTGTTTCCAGAACCCGCGAAATAGACACCGTGAGCATTCTTTGATACTACGTTGTCACTGATATTGTTGTTGCCTGACTCAGCTAGAAGGACGCCAAAATAGGGGTTGTCTGTTATTATGTTGTTGGTGATATTGTTATCAGAAGAAGCTGCCAAGCCGATACCACTATATACATTGTTCTTAATGATGTTTCCTGCAACTAAAGTATCATTGCAGTGATAGAGAAGAAGACCTGAATCAGCATACCAATCACCACAATATTGAATGGTGAAACCGCTAATGGTGACCTTGTCTGAGGTTACATTAACACCTGGTCCTAGAGGTCCCCTGCCGTCGATTATTGTGGTATCGTTGTCTTCTCCAATAAGCAACACAGACTTGTTGACAATAACCTTTTCAAAGTATGTTCCTGTCTTTACGAAGACTGTGTCTCCATCTTTAACCTCTGGGCTACTAATGGCTTCTTGTATTGTGTGGAAGTCTGCTGGTCCATCATCATCCACGTACCATGTTTTAGGTTCTGCTCTAACTGTTTGAATGTTAAATGCCAATGTTAACATACTTATTATGAGTAGTGTTAACATTATTATAGGAACTGCTTTCCTTTCCAATGTTGTACTCTCCTTTCTCAATCGGTTGATAATCAGATGCAACAGCTATTTACAACTTGTGAACATATGTTCTGGAAGAGGATTTCTCCTTAAATTATTAATCCCAAACCCAAAACCCGAGCTGGGAAAGCGTATGGTTCCGTTCACCACAAAAGATAGCATGGGCATATGCAGTTCTCATTTAAAGCCATGGTGCTCCGCCCATTATCCCCACCCATGCCAAGAGAATCCCAAAGAATAGGAGCATTGCTCCATTTATTGCAAAAGACAACCACTGTGAACATGCAAAGCTTAAGATCCAGAACTCTACGCTGCCCCGCCTATGCGGCCAAAACCTTCGGACAACAAATCCAGCTGCAATCAGAGCAATTCCAAAGGCAATTAACATGCCAGAAAAAAAGCCCCAGCTTTAGATTCCTCCAGTCCATGCCAGAAACAAGAATCCCAGCCCACCGATCACTAAGAGCACTCCCAATATAGCAAGACTGATATCTTCGATGAAACTTCCAGAAGGTACCAGAAAAGCTAAGACCGCGAACATCACACCTAAGACCAAAAACACAATACCGATGACGAATATTATCATATGCTCCCTAAGTATCGTCATATGCTCTCTTATTCTACGCACTGCAGTCACTAGTCTGGGTTGTGGTGAACCCCAAAAATAGATTCATGGAATCTTCCTCCTTAAATTATTAATGCGAAGCACGACCATGTTAGGTAAGAACCGGAGACGTGATGCGGTTTCGTATACGAGAGCTGGTTATTGCGTCCGTTAAAATGGCATTAGGCGCGATTTCGCTTTTTATTGGGTCACACTTGCTCTACTGGGGAACAGCGATTATCATATTCGAAGTGTACCTTCTCTCTTGGCTGGTTCCTTGGATGCTCTTAGGAGGCTTCTTCATAGTGCTTCCGGAATCCATATAGTCAAAAACTCTGGGAAAAATCTGAAAGGTGGATATCTGCTACTCATTTCATTGGTTTATCTGATTGTTGCCCTTTTGTTGATTCTGGGGTTTATCCCTCCACAAGAACCAAGATACTGGTGGTCTTCGTTCTGGACCTTATTGCCTCCAGTAATTCTAAGCACTGCAATTCTAAACGTTACTCTGTTAGTAGGCCATTCGAGAAAAGAAATAATCAAGATACACCCTGAATACGAACACTAGGCACAAACAAAGGAAAGAGAAGGTACAGACACATTAAAGCTAAACACATGCTTCAACACCATGTCGTTACATCTCCATATACTCCAGCATTTGCGGACGTTTCACCTTAAATTATTAATGCAACCTGAAATGAAAGAACGATTGATCGAAGTCTCTACACAAGCCATAGAACTGAAGCAAGAGACTTGATGAAAGGTGTCAGGCTTGCTTGAAGGTAAGAATGTAAACTTGAGGGTTATGGAGAAAGAGGACGTGCCATTGCTTGTGGGGTGGTGGAACAGCTTAGAGTTTCAAGGCGAATATTTCCCTGTCTTGCAGAAGTCAAAGACTCAAGCCTTACAGGAGTTTGAGAATCCCTCGCCTGTCCAAGCCGCTATGGGACAAGTGGAGTTCATGATTGAGAAGAAGGATGGAACAAGAATAGGACACATCGGCTACGGAAAGGACATCCTTCATGAATGGATAGAAATAGGCTACGACATCGTTCCTTCTGAACGCAAAAAGGGGTACGCAAGCGAAGCCATACAAATCATGATTGACTATCTGTTTCTCTCCAAAAACATCCCCCGAATCACAGTTTGCACAGACACACGAATCATAGCCGCCATGAGAGCTGCAGAGAAAGCTGGATTCAAGAGAGAAGACATTGTCAGGAAAGGCGGATTTGCTATGGGCAAATTCGTTGACACATGCTTACTAGGCATTCTTCGAGAAGAATGGAAAGAACCAAAAATACTAGCAAAAACAGCTTGACATAACATTCACAGCTGAATACTGGCTACCACCAGCACACTAGCCACAGAAACTAATCCCAAACCCAAAAAGCATAATACCATGATACAAAACACAGCCACACCTTCGAAGAGCCCTTATGCTGAACATAGTGGAAGAAGGCCTTAAGGGGTCTTCTTCTCCATCTTTCAAAGTCACGGCACTAGCCAAACATCATGCACTCAGTTAGCGCCAGTTAGTTAGGCCTTTCTTGTTGCCGATGTTTAGAAGATCCACGAACTCTTGGGCATCTACAAATAGCCATGTTTTAATGACCGAACCTAATCTTTTATGGTTGATTGGAAGCGTCGCGGTGCACAGCTAATTGCTAACAAGCATTCCATTAGAACTCATCCGCCTACAGCAAAATCAGAAATATCACTTGATTGGCAGCCACTCCGCTGTAAAACGATGCAGATGGCTGTATGAAACACTAGTGCACAACCGCCACTGCTACAAGCAACAGTTCTACGGCATAAAGAGCCACCAATGCATCCAGATGACACCCGCACTGCACTACTGCACCATGCGCTGCAGATTCTGCTGGCGCATACAGAGCGGCGACATAGCCAATCTAAAATGGCAAGAAACCCAAGCATCCCAATGGGAGGAACCGCAAGAAATAGTCGAAGCCTGCATGCAGGCTCAGCTGAAGCTCTTAACGGGATACAAGGGCAACCCCAAAACAAACAAGATAAAGCTTAGGGAAGCCTTCAGACCTAGACACGCGGCTATAAGCTTGGCGGGCGAACCGACGCTCTACCCGCATCTAGGTGAACTGATCAAATGCTTCCACCAACGAGGCTTCACGACATTCCTTGTAACAAACGGAACATTGCCAGAGGTTCTAACAAGCATCAGCGACGAACCCACCCAGCTTTATGTTTCACTCTGCGCCTTTGACGAACAATCATTCATGAAAACCTGTCGACCACAGATCCCTGAAGCCTGGGAAAAGCTCAACAAGACGCTAGGGATTTTGCCGAGCTTCGAATGTCCAACCGTGCTCAGGCTGACCCTTGCCCGACACGTAAATCTGAGCCATCCTGAAAAATATGCAAGACTGATCGAGAAAGCGAATCCAACTTACATTGAACCCAAAGCCTACATGCACGTGGGCTTTTCAAGACTTCGCCTAGGCTTTGAAAACATGCCAAGCCACGAGGAGATAAGAAACTTCGCTAAGGAACTTGCTAAAGAAACTGGCTACAGTGTTTTAGACGAGTCACCTGACAGCCGAGTTGTACTGTTAAGCAGGTTGGAAAAGGCTATTAGGTTAGCGTGAAGCTTTCAGTAAACGTTCAGACGGTTGTGAATCACTTGTCTTTGAATACACTGTTGGGCAAGATTCAAGAAGAACTGCGGAAGCGGGAAACCGTGCACGAGGAAGTTCAACGTGACATGCGTCGAGCCACTCGCTTGTCGAAACAAGCCATTTTATTCACGCATCAGGAAAGGTTCAAAGAAGCCAAGAAACTGCTGGGGGAGGCAGACTCTCTGTTTCAGAAACTGAAGGTCGTTGGCGACAATTATCCAGACATGGTTTACTCGGGAATAGTTGACGCAGCCTATCAAGAATACGCAGAAGCGCGAACCCTGCTCACACTTGTTAAAGAGAACCGTTTCATAAGCCCCGACGAGATAAAAGTGGCATCAGTTGCCTATGTACTGGGGCTAGCTGACGTCATCGGCGAGCTGAGACGAAGAGCGCTAGACTCACTGCGCAAAGAAGACGTCAAAACCGCTGAAGAATGCCTAGGGCTAATGGAAGAAATCTACGTGGAACTCATGTCCATGGACGAAGCATACATGCTCGTGCCAGGACTGCGCCGAAAAAGCGACGTGGCAAGACACCTTATCGAAACTACCAGAGGCGACATAACAATAGAGGCTAGACGAAGCTCTCTAGAAAAATGCATGAAGAACCTTGAAAAAATCGTCAGACAAAAAGCTAAAGACTAGAATTATCTGCACACCGTGGTTCAAGCTTGATTCAACCTGGTTTTTCGATCAAAAAGGCACGTCGCCTGCAACTTCGCTTGTCTAAGCGCGTTGTGAAGACGGATAAGCTCCCTCCAACTCTTCGCTATATTGCTGGAGTCGACGTAGCCTACGTCGACGACCGTGCAATCGGCGCAGTTGCGGTCCTCGATTATTCGTCGCTGAAGCCCGTAGAGACTCGAAAAGCCCTGGTTAAGACAGCTTTTCCATACATACCAACTCTGCTGTCTTTCAGAGAGATTAAACCCGCACGAGCCGCTGTCAAGAAGCTGAAGCTGTCACCAGATGTTTTCTTGGTAGACGCCCAGGGAATCGCGCATCCCTATCGACTCGGGTTTGCCAGCCACCTCGGACTAGTATTAGGTAAACCAACCATCGGCGTGGCCAAGAGTTTGCTCTGCGGCCGAGTTGAACCAGAGAACCAAATGGGACGGGCACCCATCACGGACAAGGGTGAAATCATCGGCGCGGCGCTCAAAAGGAACGAAAATGAACGGTCAATCTACGTGAGCATTGGCCATCAGGTTTCGTTGGACAGAGCCATCGAAATCGTCAAGCACTGCACAAAATCAACGCGTATCCCAGAGCCAATTCGCGCAGCCCACACAACAGCCGCAGAGGAAAAGAAGAAATACAAACAAAAACTAATGTCGAAAACCAACAAACGGCTGAAGGAGAAGAAACAGGTTTGCATCCCAAACTCAAGAAAGTGATCACAAAAATCAGCAACAGATCACTCCGACAAAAAGTCACAGACCTTCTAGAAAATCCGTCGATCGAGATCGGAGGAAAAACATACACCGGACTCCCGTTGGAAACCGCGCCAGCCGGACTCACGCATCATCACAGCTATCCTGGCGGTCTCATGGAACACATGGTCTCAGCCACAAGCATAGCGTTGGCTTTGTGCGACACCATAGAGAAGGTCTACGACGGAAGAGTGGACAGAGACCAAGTTGTAGCCGGAATCGTTCTTCACGATGTTTTCAAAGCCTTAACCTACACGGAGACGGAGAACGGCAACTACCGCATGGCACCAGTTGCTGAACGCCTCGACCACCTCACGTTGGGCGTTGCAGAGCTGATTCGAAGAGGCTTTCCGCTGGAACTTGTTCACATCGTCGACTCACACATGGGCTGGCAACACGGCCCCATCGGACCGAGAACCGTTGAAGCCCTAGTAGTCCACCTAGCCGACATGGCAGATTCACGACTAAACGGCGAAGTGCTGCGGGCAGCCCAATACCTACTACGGCAGTCAACAGGCATAGAACTCGGCAGGCTAACAGCAAAAGAGGCGTTTGAAATCGTGAACACCAAGACGCTTACGGGCTGGGAAGGAGTGCCGAAGGCTCTTGAGAGAATAAGAAAGCAAAGACAGAAAATCTCTCAGCGGCAATAGTGAATCACGGTTTCATGCGTTGACGATTTCCCTCCCTCACCTTGCTTGGTTCTCTAAAAAGCTTTTATCACAACCAACGCTGTCATACATGAGGGCCCGTTGCCTAGCCAGGATCAAGGCACCGGCCTTCGGAGCCGGAGAACCAGGGTTCAAATCCCTGCGGGCCCGCCAAGAAGTTTCCTTCGGGAAACAATTTTCACTAAGAAAAAGGGCGTTTCGTGGAATCGTGTGTTTGACTGTGCTTCTAATGGCGAATCCTAAAGCTACGAGCACCAATATCTGACTCCAAGCCTCAACTTTTTCATTCTCGCTTCTTTCATTGTAATCTTCGACGTTGATATTGGTTGGACAGAATTTCTATCCAACCAAGCACTCAACGGGCTAGTGTCCTAGGTCCCCAAATAACTACAATTGACAAAGTAACCAACGCCACGAGGATTAAGCCAAAGAAAATCGGAAGCGATACAACGCCAAACTGAGACACGGGAAATATGGATACGACTGTTAGATTCGCCATGGCGTGAAATATCATAGCTGCGAAGACGCTTCTATTAGTGTTATTGTAGATCCAAGTGAACAGGATGGTCCAGATGACTATTTGAACGAGATATAGCCACATAGGCGTGTCCCCGTAATATCCAACGAAAGACAACGGGATGTGCCAGAATGAAATATTCTCATTGTGGTCATTGGAATAGTGTTTCGGTTTTCAAGATCTTCCTAGAACAGACTTCTCCAGAGCCTAAGGTTAAGGTTATGATTCCTATGTATGAACCACTACAGATATCTAAATGTGGGAAATGTGGTAAGATTATAGCAGAACCGAAAGGAACTAATCAGAATTCCGAGTGGCTTAGACCCAGTTCTGTCCTGCCTTGCGCTGCAGAATTATCCTTTTCTCATAGTTGCGTCGAGAGCGCATTTTAGGTGAAGGTCTCTTTTTCTCGATGGGTGCGATTTTCGGAGTCTGACCCCTAACCTTCCCAGCCTTTGAAAGACTTCCGTGTGTAGGCATTCCAGATTCCTCGGATTACTTGAGTCTTCAGCCGTCCTCTTAAGGGTTTTTCTTCTCTCAACCAATATCCTGTATGGTGGGCGGATAATTCACCTTGGGACAACGCAACACTCTAATGACACCGCAGCCACTGCCAAGAATGTTGTTCTTTACCTCAGAATTCTCAAAAAGCTCAACATCTCCACCAGCAACCACCGACAACCCTACAAACACTCTCTCACCCAGCCTAACAAAGCCCTCCGCGTGAACTGAACCCCGAATCACCACATCATCCATTATCCGAACATTCAGCTTCGAAACCAAATTTCCATTGACCACGACGCTGTCTCCAACGAGAACGTCACCATAAGCCTTAGCGCTGCCATGAAGGACGCAGCCCTCGCAAATGATCAAGGCTCCCTCCACCACAATGTTTTCAGAAATCTCAAATCCAAATGGAACAGCTATATCGCCCAGAAATCGTACAGTGTCTCGGCCTATCCGCTGCGCCTTCACACCTGCCTCTTTACACAGATCAATCAATTCCTTTGAACCATGCCCACTCTGGGCATGACTTCTCTTCGAAGCAAAGGTCGACACAGAGCCGCTTCTCATCAGTGTTTGAAGCGGTCTTCTCAGGATTCTGCGCGGTCCATCATCTCTAGGCTTCTTAATCTCAATGATTGATGGCAAGAAGAAAAGAACGACACCGCCTAGAGACAGAATCAGCATAAATAACATCAGAAGAAATGGGTCTAGAACCATTCTGTCTCACCTCCGTTATGATCCGTTTTTGCCCACTTATGCTCGTTCTTGCCGACAATTTTTGAGAAGGCTAGGTCAAGGAGAGCCTTGGTGCAAATAAGTGTGTTGAGAACATAAGAAAACAGCAAGAGCGGAATGAGCCAGCTTATCCGCATTCTTTTGTCCAGATAAGTGCCAACACCCACCTCAAAGAACAACGCGAAGTTTCCAACGCTGCTGTAAACAAAAATCGGTAGCAAAGTCCCAATTGGCTCGAGCCAAGTTGTTGGCAAGAGGAAAAAGATGATTGCTCCTAGAAGCCATGACAAACCCACAAGGACTGGAACAAAATACACGTTCAACAATAGTAGACCATCAAGTTTCTCTCGAAACTGCAGATTTCCGCTCCGCAAAAGCGGAACCAAATGCTTGAAAAAGCACTGCATGTGGCCTTTCGCCCATCGATGCCGCTGACGCCAGTAGGCCCTCCAGTCCTCGACTGCCTCTTCGTAGCATTCTGCGTCGTTCAGGTACCGAATCTTGTAGCCGGCGAGGTAAACTCTGAAGGTCAAATCTGTGTCTTCGGTCAGCATTTTTGTGTCGAAACCACCGAAGAATTCAATTATGTCGCGTCTGAAGCCTCCCATTGTTCCGCCGAATTGGGGAATCAGCCCAAGATCATCTCTGGCTAACTGGTCAACGCGGTAACCGGCAATTCGTTCAAGGGCAGCAAGTCTTGAAACCCAAGTTGCACGCTCATTTAGAACCGTTACTCTACCTTGAACTACAGCAACCTCTGGGTCGACGAAATAGGCTGTTAGCTTCTCGAGAACATCAATTTGAGGATAGTAATCGGCGTCGAAACAGATTATGATCTCGCCTTTGGCCTGTTTAAGTCCGTCGTTTAGTGCAGCGGGTTTGCCTTTTCCTCCATCATTAAGGCCTCGATGGATTACCTTGAAGTAGTTATATGCTTGTGCAAATCCTTCCGCGATTCTTCCTGTGTTGTCTGTGGACGCATCATCTATTACTATTACGTCAAGTTTGTCTTTGGGATAAGTCAACTCTGTGATTCTCTGCAGAAGCGCTCCAACAACTGCCTCCTCGTTACGAGCCGGTATCAGAATTGAGACTGTCGGTCTATAACTCAAAGCGTGCAAAGTATAATTCGGCTGCCCTTTCTGCCTATACAACGCAGTGAGCGAAAAAACGTAGTGTCGCACCAGATAAAACAGCATAATCACAACAAGAAGAATAAAAGTGACATAAAGAATCACAACCATATTTAGCTCGCCTGCTTGTGTTTTGCCGAGACCATAGTAGAAAGTCCAAGAGACCACACGGACAGGACCCAAAAGAAATCCGTGAAGGGACCTGTGAGGAATTCTGTTACTGCGAAGGCACCGGCGCCGAAGTGATAGGCAACTAGAACGGCCATGGACAGACGAATAAAACTCCAAGCTAAGCCTATGATGAAGCCTAACTCTAACCAAGCTATCTTAGACCAGATTGAACCGTCAAGCGGAAACATTAGAAAAACAAATAACAAGCCAAAAATCGTCATAGAGAGAAGTCCAGACCGCTGCCATGTTAGGGCCAAACTCAAATTGGAACCGTCGATCAATCTAACAACTAGTAGTGGTGCTTCTGGACTGAGTGATTTTGAAGCAGAGATCTGTCCAACAGACAACAGCAGCGTAATCGCTTCGGTCAATAGGTCCCTGAATTTAAGCCAGATGATAGCGTATGAGAACGCGGAAACTGTTAAGCCTATGATTAAGTGCCGAAGCCTAGGCTTCTCTCGATGCGGAAATCCCAACGTGAGAAGACTTCGCGTGTGAGACGATCTCAAATTTCGTCGCATCGCTCGCCAAAACGGGCTTTGATTTCGAGTCTAAACAGTGGTTCCTACTTATGTTTTGCAGCATCAAGATAAGCTTTCTTGGAGACCAACACAAAAAAATGAGTCTCTACAGTTTGTAGCCGATTTTTCTCAGGAATTCCCGTCTTGCCTTTATGTCAGCTTCGTTTTCCACGCCTTGGCTCTTGAAACCGTCAACAACGCCGAGAATTCCTCTTCCTTGTTCAGTCTCAGCCACAATGACTTCAAGAGGATTGGAGGTTGCGGCGTGAATAGTGCAGACTTCTGGAACCTGTTTGATCTTATCGATTGTATTTATTGGAAAGGCGTTCTTCATGAAGATTATGAAAGAGTGGCCGCAGCTTAACCCTAGGGCGTATTTGCTTGCTAGTTTCCTGAGCTCTTCATCGTTGCCCTCATGTCTTACAAGGCATGGTCCAGAGCTCTCGCAGAAGCCTATGCCAAACCTGATTTCTGGAACAGCGTTCTTAAGTGCTTCATAGAGGTCTTCAACGGTTTTGATGAAATGAGCGGTTCCAAGAACCACGTTGCAGTCCTCGGGCACTTCTATCTTGACCGTTTTGATCTCAAACAAGATATTCACACACCGAAGAAAAAATGTTGAAGAGCTATCTTGGCGGATGCTTGTCTGCGGAGGCGAGTCTTTTGAGGTCTTCTTCACCTTCAGCGTAGCCTGAAGCAATCAACAGGTCTCCAGCTTCAATCACGGTGTCGGGTTTCGGTCGCAACCACTTGTCTCCCCTTTTAATGCAAAGCACCCACATGCCAGTTTCCTCGTGAACCTGTGCCTCCTTCAGCGTCTTTCCCACTAGCGGAGACCTTTTGGAAACCTGAGCGTGAACCACGGTTTCCTCTGCCTCTTTGATGGCCAATTTCAAAACTTGATGCGGTTCCAAGCCCCTCAACACCACCGCAGCAATCTGTGCGGCTGCATCCGCTATCTTCTCTGTGACTACTCCCAATCGAATCAGTCCCAAAAAGTTCTTTGACTCTTCAGGCTTGATACATCTGGTGAGCACCAACAGCTCGAACTTTGTGTGCAAGTCGTCCATGAATTCCTCAAGGGTCTGGACCTGTTCAGCTAATTCATTGCTATTCAACAGTATGGAGGAATAAGCAAGGTCCATCATCAGTTCGGACGTGTCCTTGAGTTCAGCAAGCATATCGACGATCTGTTTGAATGATTCCTCCGATGCCATGTTTCTCAGCTCTTTGAAGCTTGTTGAGTTCCTCCAGCCAGTCTTTCGAATTCATGCACGCCCATAGGCGCGCCTCTTACAGTGACTATATCTCCCTCGTGGATCATTTCGTTTTCTTTGGGATTTACTATGAGGTCTTTGTTTCGGCGGATGGCGATCACGTCCACTCCCATCTTTGCGGCAAGATCAAGTTCCTCTAGTGTCTTATTCGCCCAGACGGAGCCCTTCCTGATTTCCACACGAGCCAAGTGCTCCTCTACCTTTTCGAACGCTTCTCTAACAGCAGGGTGAATACCAATGTCTTTCAACACGATTGCTGCTATGTCAGCGGCTGCGTCTGAGATTTTGTCTGTTGCTGAGGCCACAACTGAGACTCCAACCAGTGATTCAGCGCCTTTGGCGTCTCTGGCCGCTACCATGGCACTCATGTCTAGAAGGTAGGCGAGCGTGTCTACGCGTCGCTCCATTTCAACGACTTCTTCAGCTAATGGCTTGCTGTCAAACAACGCTGCAGAGTATGCTAGGTCTATCATCAACTCTGAAAGGTCTTTCATCTCAACCAGCAGATCCCGGACAGATATCGGTTTATACTCTATCTTTTCTAGCCGAACCATCTGAATAAAACTCCCAAACGGGAAACAACCTCTGTGCAACTAGATAATTGTTTAATCATAGATAATTTTTGCTCTTTCTGCAAGAAAGCGCGGCCAGCATGGAAACACCTTTATAAACGAACTGCAGAGAGGTTGAGGCATCGCTTAGGTGAAAAGATTGCGTGACCCGCCACGGAGAGAGCGAAATGCGGCAACGTCAAGAAATCCTCGGGAAAATCCTCTTTCCAGAGAGGCTCTCGCCAAGCGGCGACGCTCAATCTCAGCAATGGTCACCTAAGTCCACATGGGCAAGTGAGCTGCGGCCTTTCAGAAGTTTCCTCCATTCTGTCCTCTCTGAGTTCTTTTCAGACATCTGGAGGAGGATTCGACATTATGCGCCGAATAAGCACCATTTTTTGAGCTCTCTGAGACAATCGCTGATGGCATACGCCTTCAACATATTTGGAGTAGCCGCTGGCACAGTCATTGCTTATCAAATAGGCCTTTTTCGGCTCGTGCCATGGGCGATTGTTCTATATCCTCAAGTCGTAAGCGCTAGGGGCGTTATAGGCGGTCTGTTCTGTGGACGTTTGAGCACCGCGCTGCATCTGGGAACGATGCAGCCTCGATTTTCTCGCAACACCAAGAGTTTCTATTTGCTGTTTCAAGCTATTGTCATGTTGACTTTGGAAGCAAGTGTTGCCATGAGCCTAGTTGCAGTGTTGTTCGGTAGCCTCTTTATGGGTATGACGGCATCTGACTACCTGAGTATTTTTGGCGTGATTACGGCTACGATGGCATTGGCATTGATCATTGTTTCGCCCCTTACAGTGTTGGTTTCTTTCGTCTCCTTTAAGCGTGGTTTAGATCCTGACATTATTCTTTATCCTGTTGAGTCCACGGTGTCCGATCTTCTGATTACGGTGGCTTACATTGCGGTTGTGAATCTTTTCCTTTTGTTTGGTCTTGCGGGGCAGTTAGTCGTTGCTTCTATTGGTTTCGTCTTGCTCTTTGGTGTATTGTATCTTTTGCACAGGAATCTGCGTGAGCCAGAGTTCGTCAAAACGATAAGGGAGTCGCTAATCACAGTCGTTTTTGTTGCCTTCATTGTTAACGTGACTGGCTCAACGCTGGGCAGGATCTCTGAACTGGTTGGTGCGCGACGAGAAGTCTATACGGTTTATCCGGCTCTGATAGACACCATGGGCGATGTTGGCTCAGTCGTCGGTTCAACCGCAACCACCAAGCTTGCTTTGGGCACTCTTAGATCGTCTTTCTCTTCTATCAGAAATCACTCAATCGAAATATCCGGTGCTTGGGGCGCATCTTTGATTATGTATTCTGTCTATTCCATCTTGTCCTTGTTAATACAGGGACTCTTCACCTTTCCTAGTCTTCTGAGGTTTACCGCCGCCCTATTCACGGCAAATATCGTAGCGGCGTCAATCATCATACTTATCTCGTTTGGCGTCGCCGTTTTGACGTACCAGAGAGGTTTAGATCCGGACAATTTTGTGATTCCGATTGAAAGTTCATTTGCAGATAGCGTGACAACTTTCTCGTTGCTTCTTGCCCTAGGGTTATTTGGCTAGGCTAGGCTCAGAAGCCAAAATCCCTTATATTTTGAGCGCTCTTCATGATTATTGTGACATGGACCATGACTCCTATGGAGGAGCGTTTTGAGTTTCTGGAGCACACAGCAGACGTTTACATCGCTGCTTACGGTAGCAGTATGGAACAGGCTTTTGAGAATGCTGCCAGTGCAACATTTGAAACCATGACTGAGCTGGAGAAGATTGAGCCTAAGGTCGTGGACACTGTTGAGGTCAAAGGTCAAGATGAATATGCCTTGCTCTACAATTGGTTAGAGGCGCTCTTGGTCAAGTTTGATGTTTCCGGCTACCTTTACAGCAGGTTTCATGTTTCTCCCATAAAGAAGACGACACACGGCTTGAAGTTGAAGGCCAGAATCTGGGGTGAAGCCTTCAATCCGGAAAAGCACTTGTCAAAGGTCGGAATCAAAGCAGTAACATATCACCTGATGGAGATAACTCAAGACGCTGATGGTAATGTAGTCGTCAAATTCATACTGGACATCTGAGCAACCTCAAGATTAACGCAGCAGCAGCGTGATTTCTTCAACCAGCGTTTCAGGCACGATGTTCTTTTTTCCACGCCTCCTGAAGGTCACAAAGCCAAGCGCTTTCAAAGCCTTCAGATCTTCATAGACGTTTTTGACGTCTCTTCTTACCTTTTGAGCTAGGTCATTTATCGACTCTGGACGCACGCCTGCTAGGCCGTAGAGCAGTTCCAGTCTCTTGGGTGTCAAGAGTGCTGTTTCTTTGGGTTTGAGGTCGCGTGTCTCTTCCACTAAGTAGTCTAGCTCACCACCTTCGACGTAGCCTCTGTATGCGTGGACCAAGTCGGCCCATTCTGAGTACACTCCGATTAGGTGTCTATCTAGCTGCTTTTTCACAAACTGCTCCTCAAACTGGTCAAAAGCCATGCCATACTCTTTCTCGTGAGCCTTGATTCGACTTTGAACCTCCTCCAGTGTTAGTTGTCGAACCACTCGAACAAGCATTGTGCCTGCACCTAGCAGGTATTTTGCATGTACCGGAACTAAAGCTTCTTTGGTTCAAACACCAAAAATCGATGGCGAGCGTGGTGACTGTTTCAACATAGATTAAATACCATAGGATTCCTATTGCTAGTTTCAAAGTGGAAAATTCCATGCACACTCGGAAACTTGGCGATAATCTCTTTATCATTGATCTCAGACCAGCGAATCTGAGGAAGTTCATAGCGTCGTACGTGGTCAAAGGAGAGAAGACAACAGCCTTAGTTGAGACAGGGCCCACGTGCTCCATTCCCAATTTGCTAAGTGGCATCAGCGAGGTAGGCATCAGAAACGAGGATGTAGGCTATGTTATGGTTTCACATATTCATATCGACCATGCAGGCGGCGCGGGCACTTTGATGAAGCATCTACCTAACGCTCGGCTCGTAGTGCACGCAAAGGGAGCACCGCATATCGTTAAGCCTGGTAAACTGTGGGAGCAGTCGAAACTCGTTCTCGGTGAGGTCGCCATTGTGTATGGAGAGATTGAGCCGGTGCCGGAGAACAGACTAATCGTGGGCTCAGATGGCATGACATTTGAGCTGGGCGGCTCTGTTAAAGTAAAGGTGTTGGAGACTCTCGGACATGCCTCGCATCACTTGGGATATTTCGATACCGAAACCAGTGGGATTTTTCAAGGCGACGCCGCAGGAATTTACATACCGCAGTTAAACGTAACCATACCGACCACGCCGGCGCCGTTTCACCTTGAACTCACACTGGCTTCATTGGAAAAGCTGGTGCAGCAACGGCCAACGAAGCTATACTACACTCACTATGGACCAGTGGAATCAGCGGTTGACCAAATCAGCAGGTATAAGGCTCAGCTTAATCTCTGGGCGGGAATAGTGTCTGAAGCCGTGAAAAGCGGCGATTCGATTGAGGCGATTCATGCTCAGATTCTGGAACAAGACCCGCAGATGAAGGTGGCAGCCGATTTTATTGAAGAGCATCTGGTGCTGCGTCGAGGCGTTGTCATGCAGAACGTTCAAGGATTCGTTGAGTACTTCAAGAGAAAATTATTGGCTTAAACACCAAAATTGCTTATATTCCATGCTAGTTTCTTAGTCTGTAGTGAAGGTGATTCTTATGGGCGAGGAACGCGAGTTTCGAGGTCCTCCGCCAAGGGTGCCACTGGAAAAACTGGACAACTACACCTGGCGAATTCCTCAGAAGTACAAGCCTGGTATGCGCGTGCCGGGACTCGTTCTTGCGGATCAAGATCTGCTTGAGAAGATGAGTACTGATCGGACTCTGGATCAGTGCGCTAACGTTGCTCATCTGCTTGGAATTTACAAGTATTCAATTACCTTGCCGGATGGGCATGAAGGCTATGGTTTTCCAATTGGCGGTGTGTCAGCCACAGACTACGAGGAGGGAGTGGTTAGCCCGGGCGGTGTAGGTTATGACATAAACTGTGGAGTACGACTCTTAACCACAAACATGGCTGAAGCGGACATTCGTCCTAAGCTTGCCGATTTGACTGCGACGATTTTTAACAATGTGCCAAGCGGCTTGGGAAGCAGACGTAAAGACTTCTCGATGACTTACAGTGAACTCGACCGTGTGGGTGCTGAAGGTGTTCCATACATTGTGGAACGTGGTTTAGGATGGCCTGAAGACATCGAACACTGCGAAGAAAATGGACACATGCCAAACGCCAACCCCGACAAAGTGTCTACAAATGCAAAGAGCCGTGGCTTGCCACAGATCGGCACGCTGGGTTCTGGCAACCATTTCCTTGAGATTCAGAAGGTGGATAGGATTTTCGATCCGACAATTGCCAAAGCCTTCGGCATCACTGACGTTGGTCAGGTTACCGTTATGATTCACTGTGGTTCCAGGGGATATGGGCATCAGATTTGCTCAGACTATCTGCGAGTTATGGAGCGTGCGGTTCATAAGTACAAGATAACGTTGCCTGATCGTGAGCTTGCGTGTGCGCCAGGCCCCAGTCCTGAAGCACAGGATTACTATCAAGCTATGTCTTGTGCTGTCAACTACGCGTTTTCGAATCGTCAGGCGATAACCCATTGGGTGCGTCAGAGCTTTGAGCAGGTTTTGAAGCAGCCTGCCGAAAATTTCGGCTTGAAGCTTGTTTACGATGTTGCTCACAATATTGCAAAGATTGAAGAGCACAAGATAGACAGTGGCACGAAGAAGGTTTGGATTCATAGAAAGGGCGCGACAAGAGCGTTTGGACCTAGCAGACCTGAGGTTCCAGCTGACTATCGACCTTGTGGGCAGCCGGTTTTCATCCCCGGCAGCATGGGCACAAGCAGCTGGGTTCTGGTCGGCACTCCGAGGGGTATGGAATTGTCTTTTGGTTCCACTGCGCATGGTGCGGGTCGAATGATGAGCAGGGCTGCGGCTAAGCGCAGGTATTGGGGTGGCGAAATCAAGAAGGAGCTGGAGCAGCGTGGAATCGTTATTAGAGCGGCAAGCGCGGTTGTGTTGGCCGAAGAGGCAGACCCAGCGTACAAGAACGTGGACAAGGTGGTTGATGTCAGCGACAAATTAGGAATCGCGACACGCGTGGCAAGACTGGTGCCTATTGCAGTGGTGAAAGGCTAGTCTCTCTTTAAACTCTAGTTTCAAATACTCCGCAAGCATTTTGATCTCGTTATATTGTGGCTTTACTTATGACCCTAGGGCTGTCGCTGTGTGGGTGTTGATGACAAGTCGTCACTAGTGGCATCATCATCAAGATGACCGCGGCTGAGGCTTTTTGCAGGAAGAAGAAAGATATCGCTTAGTGCCTTCGTCTGTAATGTTATTTAATTAGCTGCAACGCGTCTTAAGTGCTGTTGAAGGGATAGTCTTGAAGATTGTTGGTCTCGTCTTTAGTGCTCGCAAGGCTGGCAACGGTTTCAAGTGTATGAAGTATTGCCTAGAAAGGATGGAGCAGAAAGGGTTCAAGACGGCTCTGGTCAATGCTTATGATTATGAGATAAAGCCTTGCAGTCACTGCAACTATGAGTGTTACGCCAAAACGATCAGGGGCAGAGTTGAACAGTGCCCCGTTGAGGATGATGTTCCAGAATTGTACAAAATGATGAAGGCGACAGACTATATTCTGTTCGCCATGCCAACGTACGGAAGCAGGCTTCCAGCTATCTTTAAGGCTTTTAGGGAGAGAACGTCCGGACTAGAGCATTTGTTTAAGGATTTTGAAGAGTTTCAGCAGAGTTATCTCAACAAGATTAAAGGGATTATAGTCATCGGGAATCTCACTGCTGGCGGAGACATGTCTCTTCATGAAGCATTGGCTGATTTCTACAACATCGAGCAACCAGACGCCATCCTGCTTCAGGCAAATGTGTATGGGCGGAGTTCGGTTAAAGGCGACTTAATTGAGGTTAATGCAGTTAAGGAAACGCTGGATCGATTTGCTGACCGTGTAGCCGAAGCAATTGAAAGGAGTCGGACGGAGGGTTCAGTTTGAAGATGAGGGTTGAAGTTTTCTATTTTGGTTGTTGCCCTTACAGCTATTTCTTTGCCTATGGCGGCGGCTTTCTTGACGAAACATGGACAAGAACGGGCGGAGACTTTAAAGCAGAGTTGGAAAAGCTTGGCGTTGAAATTGTTGAATACAACATGCTTGAACACCCAGACCTAGTCAAAAAACTCAATCTGCAAATAGACCCCTACAACCCTTTTTCCAGCCTGGCTCGATTCCTAATTAATGACAAAGAAGTTTCGAGAGAAGAGTTCTTCCAGCAGACTCGTGCACAAAGGGAGGAAAAATCGAATGAGCATTGAGATTCGAGACGTCAATTTTGAAAACATTGATGATCTGGTTGGACCTAGATGTGCACCGAGACTGGATGATCGGCGGCACGCTCAGACCTTGAAGGAAGGCGGTTTGAAAAAGAAGGAGTGGGTCAAAAGAGCTCTTCAAGAGTTCAGTTGCTGCGCCAAGATCGCGTATTTTGATGGAAAACCTGTAGGATTCATAGAGTTCTATCCGATGCACGCATTCCCGCTTCTTCCCGAACGGCAGAAAAGAACAGTATTAATAACGTGTGTTCTCGTGACTGACAAATCTTTGAGAGGTCGCGGGATCGGCTCAAAGCTGGTTCAGGCATTGATTCATGACCTCAATCACCGATCGCTGCCGAGCTTCAATGGTGAGAAGGCTGAGGAGATAGCCATTGGTTCATGGGGGTGTCATGTGGGTTTTCCGGAATCGTTGCCTCGCTTTCACAGCTTCTTCTGCAGAAACGGGTTTAAAGAAGATTCGCAGTTTCCAGACCCTACTGGAAAGGGTGGCATCTTGGTGCGCAGTTTATAATTTGAGGGCGGTCACGATATGAGGTTTCGGTGGTTTGTCTTTGAAGCGTATCGGTGAAGAGAAGTCGGAGTCGGAGTCGCTGCCTATGATTGTCAATGTCAAGTGGATCGATGATATGCGGTTTGTGGCAAACGATGACAAGGGGCATTCAATTGTTATGGATGTCTCCAAAGAACATGGAGGTGAAGGGTCAGGTTTTGGCCCTATGCAGCTTCTGCTGGTTGCTTTAGGTGGCTGCACGGGAATGGACGTTGTCGGAATAGTGCGCAAGCAGAGGCAGAGGCTTGAAGGGTTAGAGATTGTGGTTTCAGGCGAACGTGTTTCGAAGGATCCGAGATTCTACGGCAAGGTTCATGTTGATTACAGGTTTCGCGGCAAACAGCTCAAGGAGAAGGCGGTTGAGCGAGCGATAGAGCTGTCTCAGGACAAGTACTGCTCAGTTGCTGCTACGCTCAGACCCAAAGCAAAGGTCTCTTTCAGCTACGTCATACAACAGACATAAATATGATAGCAAATAAAAGAGAGAAAAACGTTTAAGGTGAGCTGCCACGTCAAATGCCTTCGAAAAGATTGGAACCGACCGTGAGCTACAGGACCACTGGCTAAGAAGACTCATTGCCGCTGTTATAGATGGCATAATAATAGGCATAACTACCGCAATCATCTTGACCCTCTTCATACTGCCCTTCGTGATCACTGGTGTACCTTTGGCGGCCTGGTTCACCAACTGGTTTGCACTGCCAGCCATCATCTTGGGGATCTTTTGGCTCCTTTACGCTTCTTTTATGGAGTCAGCAAGAGGCTCAACCATTGGCAAAATGGTCATGAACCTCAGAGTGAACACGACTGATGGGAGAACACTGACTTTTGACAGAGCACTCATAAGAAACGTCAGCAAAATCTACTGGCTGTTCTGGCTACTCGACGCGATTATAGGAATGGCAACACCAGGTGATCCGCATCAGAAATACACAGATCGCATAGCTGGAACAACGGTGACACCGACAACAGCGGGAGGAATGATTCTGCCAACGAGGCCCAGTCCTCCTAGTCCTTCAGCCCCAACTCAGCCTTGAGCCGAAATCGGGGTGAATGCGCAATCTCTCAGCAACCCAGTGCCGACATTGGAAAGGCGATAATAGCCTTTCAATACGTAGAACGCGTCAAATCCCAACTCATAATCGCCTCAAAACTGCTCGACAGACTAGCAGAATTGACTGGTGACGAATTGGCTGGCGCTTGCAAGATAACCTCTTTCTTTTTTGAAGCCTTAGAAGGCGAGATCAACATAGCCTACAATGTTGTGGGATCAAAAGACTTTGAGGTGGCAGCGGCAAAGGTTAAGGAAGCCGCAGACAAGATACATTACAATCAATATGAAGAAGCCATACGGCTTGTGTCCGAGGCCATCTCCAACGTGGCCTCCAGCGGTCAGTCTGCAATGCAGAAGCTGAAAAACAGTAATCTTCTCTAGTTTCATTTTTAACGGTTTTGTGCAAAAGCCTTATCTTTCCTTCCCAGAAATGCTATTTTGGTTGGCGGGTTCAAGCCATTTATGTATGGGACGCTCCAAGTCCTTGGCCCAGAACACGAGTTCTCAATAGTCGACGAAAAATTAACACCACTGCCAATCGTGGACGAGGTCATCAGGCAAGTCAACGGTCGCATAGTCAACTGCGTCGAACTAAATGGATTTTCCTTCGGAAAAGAGCTGCAGGCCCATGTGGCTGAGTTTAAGGGAACCGACCCGTTCACTTCCCCTAGGGAATTCGAGGAAACAATGCAAGAAGGCGTAAGCACTATTCTGAGCTTCCTCGAAAAACGCTATGATGCACGCTTGCTCGGTTCGGGGATGCATCCTCTTTTAAGGCTTGACGAGGCTAAGATTTGGCCGCATAGGGACAGGCAAATCTACGAGTATCTCGACAGAATATTCGATCTTAGACAGCACGGTTGGCTTAACATTCAAAGTTTTCAGCTCAACTTACCCTACAAGAATGAACTTGAGGCTGTCCGGCTTTACAACGCATTGACAAAGCTTCTGCCCTATTTGCCTGCTGTGGCTGCGTCTTCTCCGATCTACGAGTCGAAGATGGGCGATTGTGTGGACAATCGTTTGCACTTCTACTTCAAGAATCAGTCAGAGGTGCCCTCGATTGCAGGAGATATCGTTCCTGAATACGTGGCCTCGTTTGAGGAGTATCAGAAAGTCACGGTGAAGCGTTATTCTGAGGATTTGGCCAGACTTAATGCTCCTAAGTGTCTGCTCAACAAGGAATGGCTCAACTCACGGGGCACCATTATTCGATCTGACAGGAAAGCCGTAGAGATACGGATATTGGACGAACAGGAATGTGTAAAGTCTGATGTTGCTCTCAGCTGTTTTATCCGAGCTGCATTGCGGGGGATTCTGTCTGGTGATGAGTTTGAGTCTCCACCTCGCAGAGTCCTAGTGCAGAATCTTCGTAATGTTGTGAGAGACGGCTTACGTGCCCAAGTTAGGCATCCCAAAGCCAAGACAGCCAGACAGGTTTGTCGTCTTATGTCTGAAATAGCTTGGGAGAACGCAACTTCAGAGGAGAAAAGATACCTGCACATAGTTAGGGAAAGAATAGAGAATGGAAACCTCTCCAACATGATCTTAAGAGATGTTGGCAAGAAGGCTCAGAGAACAGAAATGGAAGAGGCAATTTTCCACGTTTACTCATCGTTAGCAGACTGCTTAGAGGAAAACCGAATCTACGTGTGAGACATCGTGTCCAAGGTAATCAAGAACAAGCATAGGCAAGCCGACTTCTACATTATTTGTAAGGCGTGTCCTCTAGGCTGCTGCAATGGAGCGAAGCCGCCACTATCATCTAAGCGCATGAAGGTAATCGAGAGTTATCTGAAGACAAACAGATTAAGAATCGACAATCCCTTCGAGATCGGAGACTACGCGTTTCCCAGAGAGACAAGAGACGGATACTGCCTGTTCTATGACAGGTCAGAGAGAAAGTGCACAATTCACCCAGTAAAACCGGAAACATGCGTGGCTGGACCCATAACCTTCGACATAAACCCAGAAAACAGAAAAATAGAGTGGTTTCTAAAGAAGGATACTATCTGCCCATTAGCAAGGGTACTCTATCAAAACAAGGAAGCATTCAACGACCATTTGAAATTGGCCAAACGTGAGATTCGACGACTTGTACGTGACATGGGCGAGAAAGCACTGCACGCCATTTTAGCCATACAGGAACCGGATACATTCAAGATAGGCTAGGACAGGCTTGAATCAACTGTTCTTGAAAAGCTCTGCACTGACATTGACCACTGTCAAAGAGGCACGCCAATAAGCGAGCACATCATGAAATGAGCTGCATAAAGCTATTCACAAGCTGTATATTTATGTTAGGATGGAGTCCAGCTCATCAATGACGCTGCGATTAACTACTCAGCAGGTGCAGTTGTTGCGAGACGAGGTTAATAGGGTGCAGCCATTTGAGGCGTGTGCCTTGCTTTTTGGAAGCATGACCAGCAGGGAAGCTGTTGTGCACAGGGTTGTTACGGCGCCAAATGCTTTGAGGTCGACTGTGAGGTTTGAGATTGATCCAAAAGCATTCTACGATGCTTTCATACAGGCGCAGAGGGACGGGCTTGATTTTATAGGGTTGTTTCATTCTCATCCAGCACCTGCCTTTCCATCGAGTCGTGATCAAGAGTTCATGCGGCTTTGGGGAGACGCTTTCTGGCTGATTCTTTCTACTTTGGACAACAGTTTAGCCGCGTTTCAGATGTTCAATAATCGAGTTCGAAGAGTGACTCTAAAGATGGATAAAGCTTAAGGATGGAAGCCCATTAGTTGTATGGCTCAGAGGATGCGGATTTTGACGGAAATAGAGGTACAGATTGTTGACATCAAAGAAGAAAACCTCTCAGACATCCCGGTGTCCTGCAGAGGTTGCGTTTACTGGGAATTTCCCAAAGAGGTTGAAAAAATCAGCCAGGAGAGAAAGGAAACCCAAGCGAACCCAGCCCTAGAAGAGAAGAAAAAAGAATGGTTTGTCAAGACTCTGAACGAGTTCGGGACATGTGGAAAGATAGTTTACAGTAATGACAACGTCGTCGGCTACGCTCAATACGCGCCTGCCCAGCGTCTTCCTCAGATCGGCGAGTATAAGTCAAAGGACATCGGAAAAATTGAGGACGGAGTTGTATTCCTCTCGTGTTTGTTAATCAGCGATGAGAAGTTTCGAGGCATGGGCATTGGAGGAAGGGTGCTTGAGGACATTATGGAAGACTTGAGAAGGCGTGGGTTTAAAGCCATTGAAACCTTCGCTCGTCGTGGCAATACTAACAATCCTTCTGGACCGATGAACTTCTACATCAAGCATGGATTTCACATTAAGGACCAGGCAAATCCTGAGTTTCCACTTATGAGATGCTTTCTCTAGTTTAAAGGTCCTATTTTGAGACCACGTTTACGTTATCGATCAAGATGGGCGGAGTGTAGACCCTGTCAAATGTAGGCCTGATCTCGCTTCCAATAATCACGATGCTCTTGAGTGCTGTGTAAGCATTGCCTGAGATCATTGTTTCCCTTAGAGCGTGCGTGATTTCGCCCTTTTCAATGTAGCTTGCCTGTTTTGCTATTCCTGAGAACTCGCCGCTATCTGGCCGAACGTTGCCGCTGAACCTCCGCACAATTATGCCTTTGTCAACCTCAGAGATCACATCGTCGAGTTTTTTCTTTCCCGGCTCAACGATCAGGTTTGAAATTAGCACCGTTGGCAGTGCATTGTAGCTTTCTCTCTCGGCGTTGCCAGTTGATTTCCTCTTCTCTTTGTTCGCGGTGAATGAGTTGTGTAGGAAAGCTTTGAGTTTGCCCTTTGTTATGAGTGGGGTCCTTTGGCGTGGAACACCTTCAGCGTCGAAACTTGATGAGCCCACGCCCTTAGGCAGCAAGCCATCATCTGTGAGGTTAAGCTGCGGTACCGCGACCAATTGGCCGATCTTGTCCATCCAGAGGCTCCTTCTCCTCTGCACATTGTCAGCGTTCACGCTGCTAATCACTGGGGAAAAGAGAATTTCGGAAGCCGGGTCTGAGTCCAGAATCACCTTGCCCACAAACGACTCGCCTTTACTCGGTTTAAGTGAAGCCACGGCCTTTTCCGCCGCTGACCTGCCGATTTTCTCTGGTGAAAACTTGATGTTTCTAGTCACGTCGTATTCAAAAGCCATGCTTGATGTCTGTCCGTGCGCTTTTGCAACGCAGACAACAAAACCATACAGGAGTGTGTACTTCTCGGCAGCTTCAACACCTTGAGAGTTTGAAACCGCAACATCAGAAGTCATCGCAGAGAACTTTCCGTCGTCTATAACCGCACGCTTATCACAGTCCTTAACGGCGTTATAAGCTCGAAGCGCAAGGCCCAGAACTTCGCTGCCGCTCAGAGCCGCTACTTTCGGATCGAACAGACCCTGAGGCAATTTCGGAAGCCTAGCTGCCTTTGGCAGCGCCACCCAGTCTGGGTTGGCCACGGATGATTTCGCCAGATTCAGAGCGTTCTCGCACGTTGCTTGGACACTTTTCACAGAAAGGTCTGAAGCGAAGGCGAATCCGAGCTTCTTATCCTTAATGAGTCGAATACCTACACCTTGCTGAATCTTCACCCGCTCGCTTTGGATCTCAGCACGTTCCAGGACCACTTCTACTGTTCTCGTTTTTCTCGCATAGGCTTCGCTTTCATCCGCACCAAGTTTCAGACTGCGTCTAACAGCGGCTTCTGCTGAACTCAGAAGGCTCATTTGGCTATTCCTCCCATCAGAACCTTTGTTCTAAGGCTTGGTCCACCTATCCCAGCGTAGTTGACCTGTTCTTTGCCGCACATTCCTGTGCGCATGACAAAGTCTTTGCCCAAGGCGTCTACCTGCTTCAGAACTTCGAAGGCGTTGCCGCTAATTGTTACCCCGCGCAAGGATTCCTGCAGTTCACCGTTCTTGATATGGACCGCCTCTTGTGTGCCAAACATGAACTCGCCCGTGAAGTCAGCTTGTCCGCTGAGGCCGCCTTTGAGGAAGTATCCGTCTTTGATGCTCTCGGCCAATTCTTCAACAGAGTAATCTCCGGCCTCAATGTACGTGTTTCTCATCCTGATTATGGGGTCGAACTCAAAGTTCCATGCTCGAGCGTTGCCAGTCGGCTTCACTTCAAAATCGTGCGCTGTCTCACGCGAATGCATGAAACCCTTGACAACACCTTTATCGATCAACACTGTTCTTTCAGTTGGCACGCCCTCGTCGTCATATTTCATGGTTCCGAAGCCGCCTGCAAAGCGTCCATTATCAACGAGAGTTACGAGCGGTGAGGCCACTTTTCGGCCGATTTTGTTGGCTAAGAAGCTACCGCCATGGACCAAGTCTGCTTCGGCGCAGTGACCAACCGCTTCGTGAGCAAGCAATCCGACTATTCTGTTTTCCAAAACCACCGGGAAGACACCGCCTGGAGCCATAGGAGCAGACACGAGTGCGTTAGCCCTTTCCGCAGCCTTTTTGCCGCAGGTGTCCAAGGGCGTTGCTTTCAACACTTCAAGTCCAGATTGGGCCCCGATTGATTCGTATGTAGATACAACGTTTCCTTTCTGGCGAGCCACGGCCCAAACCGATCCGAAACATCGAACAAGTCGCTGCGTGATACGAGCGCCTTCGGAACCGACGAATGACAGGTCGTCGTCAACCACGGTTAGGGCTACACTATCTGACGCAATTGCCTTAGAAAAGCCGCGAACGATTTTGTCAGTGTCCAAGACTAAGCCAATCAGCTCTTCCCTGTCAGCCTTCTGAGGATCTTGTTTCATAGGTGTCACATACTTGTCCGATGCAGGTTTGACGTCTGCAAGTTTCACGACGCGTTTTTTCTGCTTTTTCGAGGTCTTAGCGAGAGAGGTTGCATCCCTCAGGGATTTGACCAGATCTTTCTCTAACAAGCTCGTGGTAGAAGAGAAGCCCCAGCTCCCCTTGACCAACGCGCGAACGCATACGCCTTCAACTGTGCCGTTGTTTAGCGCGTCTACCTTTCCGTCTTTGACAGAAATTGTGAAGGTTTCTCTTTTGTGATGCCGAATTTCGACATGGTCGGCTGTGCTCTTCGCTACGGCATTCAACATCAGATCTAACATCGTTAGACACAGCTCTGAAATCAGTTTTGTAAGTGCGTTCGTCGGCATATCAATAAAAGGCTTGTGATGAAGTCAAAAGAATGAAGAGTGCTGTTGCCTCATACAGATTATATGATTGAAGCTGTCTTGCGGAAGCATGATCCAAATGAAGTGGCTGTCTCTTGGTTATCTAGCGGATTCGCTGCACCTCTGGAATGGACACGGTGATGGGCGCATTCAAGGAAGATGCAGAAAGTGCATTCATCTCGTACAACAGCGCCGCAACCTCATTTCCTTTATCAGTCAATTCATAATATCGCGGCTTCTTTACCTTAAAGACCAGATTCTTTTCCCCTAGTCGTCGAAGATACTTGTACGTCCTCCTAACCGTTATCTTCACCTGTTTAGAAAGCTCACGGGTCGAAATTCCTTCGATTGGGATGGATTCAAAGACTCGTTTCTCGGTGGGCGACAACTTCTGTCTCAGTCTGCCCTTCGCTCTACAATAGAAGACGTATTCGTTTCGCAATCTGATGGAGAGCAGGTCTTGGCGTCGCAGTCTCAGGAGAACTCTTGAGAGACTCTTCTTTGGCACGGATGTCGCCAGTTCATCAAAGGTTTTCGGCTTCTTCGCTAGTTCTCTGATAACGGTTTCTTCGTAGCAACATGAGTGAGTCGGCAAAGCCATGTCGAGTATGGAGTTATGAAGCAAACCATGAACGCTTCTTCCATATATTGAAACCCTATGTCGTGAGGCTTCCTCTCTGACAAGTCCAGCGTTGATCAAGGGCTTGACGTATGCACCCTTTATCGTGCTGGTGCTATGATAGAATCCTTCATGCTTCAGATACTTCTGAAGCTCCTTGAGGCTTCTAGGCTGCTCGCAGAGTGCATCTAATATTTTGATGCGCCTTGGATTCTTCACGGTATTAAGTAATGTTTGAAGATGATGTTCGTCGGCAACTAATTGTCTGATAGACCTGATCTCGTGTTTAACCCGCCAGATATCGCAGCGCTCAACGCAGACCATGGGTGAAGAAGTCTTACAGTCTCTACAATGGTTTTCAGCCTGTTTCAGCGCCTCGCTCAAGCTTGAGGAGGCTTCAATCCTTCCGACCGGTTGGTTCGAGCCGATTTCTGACAACATGACTCTCTGTTCCCTTCTTTACACTGAGCGTATGTCATAGTTAACATCCCGCATCTCAAGGAGAGGAGAGAAACCGAGAAGCTTCTGGGTCATCTGTGATCACTATGACATACGTCATGTAACAAATGACATACGCCATGCTTAAATAGCTTTCCATGCAATACGTATGTTCCAATGGAGCACTACTTATGCCAGCACCGTGTGAGATCGCAGTGAAATCTGTGATACCCGCAGTGAGAGCCTACGTCGCCAAAGAACTAACCGAAACACACAAGATGAAACAAAACGACGTTGGAAGGCTTCTGGGAATAACCCAAACAGCCGTGAGCAAATACATCGGAAACGTAAGAGGACAAGCCATCAAAATCGACCAAAAAGAAGAGATACGAAACATGATGAACGATATAGCACTGAAGATGGCAGACGGAGAAATCTCAGGCCCACAACTAATACTTCGATTCTGCCAAGTCTGCGGCGTGGTGAGGGCACACGGACTCATGTGCCCATTATGCAAACAGTCTGACCCGAACCTTGACGTTCTCTCATGCAATGTATGCAAAAATGGGCAAACGTGCTTTTCCCGTTTTTAGTATCTTTCGTATTTCAAGCATTCAAGTTTCGTTGGATCGCCTCTCGAAGGCTCTGTCAAGGAAGCCGAAAAAGCAAAAAAGTGAAGGCGATCACGGAAAGCGAAACCAAGACGGCTTTACTCCAATTTACCTCACGTAGTGTTTTGACGGCTACAGCACCTAAAACCGCTAACCATACAAGAGCAGCAAAGGAAAGGACAAGCTCGATTTCAGAGGGGAGTGTTCCCCAGCCTTTTTCAATGACGCTTATTGCAGAATTGCGCTCCGTTTCGTTCATAGGCGGCCAATTGCTAAGATCCTTAAAATACAGCGAAGGAAGCGTAAGATAGATCACGGTACGTACAGCGTATAAAAATACAAAAACTGAAAGCAAGTATGCCAGACTGGTGAACAAGATTCGCAAAGAGACGTTTTTTCCTCCGAGTAATCTGCTGATCAATATTATGCCCGTTGCAAAGACGAGCCAGTACAGCACAATGCCGAATACGGTTGACGCTATATAACTTGTGTACCAATTATTGAAGGAGCCTAGAACTAAGAAACTCGTACGTTGTTCATTGATGTTGACGACTACTCTTGATGCAAAAGCATAAAGTGTGCTAGCAGTAAGGACTAGAATAAGTGCTGAAAGTGATATCAAACCTTTCGTGGATGGCCTCTGGGCGAGAAAACTAAATGTCTTCAACGGTGAAATCAGAACTTTGAGCGGCAGAAACAGCTGCTTGGCTGTTGTCATCTCGGGAACTTGAACTGGCACTTCAGCTTGTTCGGCTGTAGCTGGCTCAGTTGGTTCTTCAGTCAATGACACGTCACTGCGGTAACTAACATTCACATACCTAGTTTAAGCCTTCGGTATGTTTCATAATCAACGTATTCACGGAACTCGCTCTCGGCCTGAGAACGTATTGTAAACTTCTGACGGCCTCTTTTCTCAAGAATCTGCTCTGTGACAAGCAGTGAGTAGGCGTCACTTCCAGCACCCGATCCGTAGCTCACAATGAGGATTCTGTCATCGGGCTTGGCCACATCTAGAACAGCAGCCAACCCTATGGGCGACGAACCCGAATACGTGTTGCCAAACTTTGCCACTTGAAGGCCGGGCATAAACTGGTCCTCTTTGAAGCCTAGTTGAGTCGCCACCTTGATGGGAAAACTCACGTTTGGTTGGTGTGAAACAAAGTAGTTTACATCGCTGGGTTGAAGCCTCATCTTCTGCATGAGCTTTTCTGCAGCCTTCGTAATGTGTTTGAAATATGCGGGTTCGCCTGTGAATCTTCCGCCATGCCTTGGATAACACTCTTGATCCCGGCGCCAAAAATCAGGTGTGTCAGAGGTGCACGAACACCAATCTTCGACTTCAGCGATCACATCTTTCATCCCGAATATGAATGCTGAGGCACCGTAGCCCACAAAGAAGTCAAGTTCACCTCCCAGCTCGTTTCGGGGCGCAGCTTGAGAATTATCTGTGCCGACCACCATCGTATTGTGGTCACGCACGCTTGGGTAGTATACTAGGGCTGCAGCATCTTTGAACATGCATGTGGCAGCTTTGCAGGCGAATTCGGTGTCTACCGCGTCAACTGTCTGCATGCCGCCGACTTTGTCTTCTTCACCTAGTTTCAGCACTTGGGCAACCTTTGAAGCAATAGGTTTGACTGCGTAGGGGTTGGATTCTGAACCAACATACACCTTTGCGACCAACGCTGGGTCGACTCCAGAATGAATAAGCGCCAGCTTGCCTGCTTCCACAGCTGCAGTGATGGAGTCTTCGTCTATGAAGGGCACACTTCTCTCAACCGCGCCCTCCTGCACCCTGAACCTGGAAGTGTAGACTCCATAACCGACGATTCCCGGCCTATCAGATTCCTTGTTCGGCTTAACGATCTGATGCTCTTGGAAAGGATAGTATTCATCTGCAGGCGTGAACGTCAGCGCAATTGTCGGGATAATGTCACTCTGCTCCACAGCGTAGCGTCTTCTGAACCTTGGCACAACTTCCCTGCCCTCAAGGTCAGCCACGTTGATCTCTTTGTCTCTCAGAAGCGTGTCTGTAAGTCTTCCAGGCACCCGCACTTTACCATTGTGAAACGAGACGATTCCATACGCGTACGTTTCAAGCTTGGTGAACTTGTTCGTCGGTTCGTTTACAAGGGTCGCAACCTCGAGTTCACCTTTTTCATAGAAATAGTCGACATCAAGCATCTTGCCGTAGCTTTTTCTTCCGCAGGTGCCGCAATAGTCTCTCGGCCTGAAATACTCCTTGCCACAGATTCCGCACATGCTTCCTCTGAGTCGATCTCCAATGTACGAAACCCTACGCTCAATCGGTTCACTACTCATCCACTAGTCACCTCGCCTCAAAATGTGAACGTAAGCCTTGGTTCCGAAACCCTCCAGTTCCACCGCGCAGCCATATTTCAGATCATTCTCCGTCTTTACTTGGCGCTTGCCGGCTTCACCTCTGAGCTGCTTCACTATTTCATAGACTTGTGCGCCTCCTGTGGCGCCAAGGGGGTTTCCATCAGCCTTCAATCCGCCATTTGTGTTCACGAAGAGCTCCTTCACGTTTGCTCCATGGAAGACCTGTGACCCATTCTTGAAGCTTTCAGCCACGTCTTGCCACGCCCTTCCTTTTTTTGAGAATCCTAGGTCCTCGAAAGAGATCAATTCTAAGAAGGTTGACTGATCATAGAGCTCAGCTAGCTGGATGTTGTCAACGTTGATGCTTGCCATTTTAAGAGCATTCTTCATAGCGATTATGCTGGCTACAAACTGTGTCCTTTCATCCCTTGCTGGATACGTGACGTAGTCTGATGCTGATGTGGAACCAGCAACGCAGATCGGCGCGTCTGTCGATTTTTTGGCTTGGTCTGGGCTGGCGAGTACCAGGGCTGTTGCTCCGTCGGATATGGGCGCGAAATCATAGAGTCCCAGTGGTTTCTGGCTTCTTAGGCGCTCTTTGAGCACGGTTTCAACATTGAGTTCACGCTGGTATTGCGCGTATTCGTTAAGCAGCGCGTTCTTGTGGTTTGCGACTGCTATTTGGGCTAGGGCCATGTTGAAGGTTTCCAGTTCCGACTTTGAGATGTTGTAGTGTTTTATGTATTCGCGCAGCATGAGTTCATGATTTGCCTCCGGGGTGCATCCAGCGTAGTAGCTCCAGGGATCTTCGAGCAACATGAGGTCGTCTCGGATTTTGTCCCAGCGGTCGGTCATCTTTTCAACGCCGCCAACGAGAACAAGGTTGTATCTGCCTGCTTGGATGGCGTTGCAGGCGTTGAGGAGCGCCGAGCTAAAGGATCTGGTTTTCTCCATTGGTATGTGCAGTTCTGTTAGTTCAGACAGGAAGCCTTCTTCGATGCCTATTTTATTGGTTATTGGCAGAAAATAGTCGGCAAAGTAGCCTGCGTCAAGGTTCTTTCTCTCTATACCCGCAGACTCTGAGGCTTTGAGCCATGCCTCTTCGATGAGTTTTTCTGGTTCTCTCTCGTAGTGCTCACCGAATCTTGTTCTGCCGACGCCTATGATTGCTGGACAAGGTTTAGTCATGAAAACGTCCCGTTCTACATCTCTCTAAACTTTCTTTACCTTCAACAACTAGTTTATTAAAGCTTCTGCGTTTCTCGGCAAAGACGATTGAGCCGGGGGCGAGGCCCTGAAGATATAAGGAGGAGCTGGCATTTGATAGCCGTAACCGGTGAGGCTGAAAGTTGATTCGCGCAGTTTTCTTTGACCTCGGGGACACCTTGGTTGCTGAAGAGAGCGCAACAGGAAAGCACCTTTGGGAAAGCACACTGACCAAGCTTCCTCACCTCGATGAGACTCTTAAGGAACTGAAACGAAAGAGCTTCAAGCTAGGCATAATAACCAACACGGTCACGTCACGTGAGGAACACGTTCGCTTGGCTCTGCGAAAAATAGACATCGAAAAATACTTTGACATCATCTTGACGTCGGTGGATGTGGGCCACGAGAAACCAGACGAACGGATATTTCTAACAGCCCTACGAAAGCTTAGGATTAAACCGAAAGAGGCTGTTATGGTGGGCAACCGCATATCAGTTGACATTGTTGGCGGCAACAAAATGGGTATGAAGACCATACTCTTCAGATGGAACAAACGTTATTCAGAAAGGATCACTTTGCCAGAGGAGCAACCGACCCGAATAATCAAGTCTCTGCAAGAACTGCCGTTTGTACTGCAAGAAATCTATGAATAAAGCTTACCAGACCATATCGATGATTGACGCGAAGCTCGATAATGAGAATGACGAGAGTAATCTGAGGACGTAGCAGTCGTCATTAAGTCTGGAAACTGGACGAAGTTTGAGGATTTCCTTAAACGGTAAAGGAAAAAACGTTGCTGTGTTCTTAGCCGAAAAGTGCACCTAAGCCTTCGATTGCTGCCTCTTCCTTCTTCTTTTCTTCTTCCTCTTTCTTCTTCTTGTCCTCGGCGGCTGCTGCTGGTTTGGCTTCTGCTCCAGCTGCCGGTGTTGCTGCAGGTACTGTAGCTGCTGGCACAAAGGTTGTGGCTGATTTCAGAGCTTCGTCTATGTTGACCTCGGCTAATGAGGCCACTAGTGCTTTAACTCTTATAGGGTCAGCGTTTATTCCGGCGGCTGTCAAAACCTGTGTTAGGCTTTCTTCGCTGATCTGCTTGCCTGCTTTGTGTAGAAGAATGGCAGCGTGAACGTATTCCATGCTCATCCAGTTTTCACCTCTGCACAATTCACCATTACTTGCTTTTCAACCTTTCTGAGTGGATGATTCTGAAGCAGCCTTCTCGGGCTAGGCTTGCGCCGTCTCTTCAACTTTGGGCAGTTTGGCATTTAGGCTCAGTGCCTCCGCATGTGCTTTTCTTAACATGTCGGGGACTGTCTCTTTAGTGGGTATTGACGCGTTCAAGGCAAGGTTGAAGGCTTTTTGATGAGCCGCTTGCAGCAGCAATCGTATGTTTTCCGGTGTTGGATAACCCGTGTTTAAAGACAGATTTATGGCGTTGAACTTGGCTTCTATGAGGCTCTTCCTGAAGCCTTCAATGTCTAGGTGAAGCTGTTCCTCGGTGATTATGAGTCCATCCTCGTAGGCTATCTTTAAGGTAAGTCCAACGTCAACCGGCTTGATGCCCAGCTTTGAAAGCACGCTTGCCAGTCGTGCATCTATGATGTCGCCTTTTCTTGCCACCAGCGTGTTCTTGTTAACCCAAACGCTGCCACCTTCAATCCGAGTGGGCAACCCAACGGAGTTTAGTTGACTTATGATTGGTCCAGGCGGCATTCCGGTGTTGCCTGCCGGAACAATTACGTCGGTGGCTGCAACATCTCCAGCTTTGGCTGTTGTCTTCACTCTACCCTTTTCCAACAGAAGCGACAGCTTGAAGGGGTTGAGATTTGTGAACAGAAAGATGTTTGAGCCTTCGAGAAGTGGTGCGAGCTTTTCCAAGTCAGGCTTGTCCTTGAATTCTGTGACAGCCCGTTGCATCAGTGTGTTTTTGATAACATGTAAGCTAGCGTCGCTTTTCAGTTTCTTCTTCATCTCCTGCAGCTGTGCGGCTCGCACCTTCTGCAGGCTAGCCATACCTAGAACCCTGCACTCTTTGATCAGCTTTTTTATCTCTTCGACTTCTGCGGCTTTTTGCGCCACCGCTTGCCTTGACATGGAGCTTCACATCTAGAGCTTCATTTTGACTGGGGGTCCCATCGCCGTTTTGATCACAAGGGATCTTACATTCTTGAGTCCTCGTTTGAGTTTGCCTTCCAACCGCCTGATCACGGTTTCAATGTTTTCGGCGATCTGTTCGTCAGGCATGTCTTCAGTGCCGATGCGACACTGCAAGATTGGTTGACCGCGCAGACGAACCTGCACGGTCTTGCGTTGCTTCTCAATTATGTCGGCTATGTTGGCGTTAGGCGCGATAGGAGTGGGCATTCGTCCCTTCGGACCTAACACTGCGCCCAGAACGCGACCCACGGTAGGCATTAAGGGGGCTTCTGCAATGAAATAATCATACTCGTCAGCTAGCTTTTTCTGCCTTTTCTTGTCGCCAGCCAACGTTTCCAAGTCGGCTCGTTCAATCACGAGGTCCGCGCCTGCTCTCTTGGCCCTTAAGGCCAGTTCACCAGTGGCTATCGCGCAGACCTTGTTCTGCTTGCCAACCGCATGAGGTAGCTCGACTGATTCTTGAATCTTGCTCTCAGGCTTCTTCATGTCAATGTCGCGAAGGTTGATGATCAATTCTATGGACTGAACGAACTTCTTTTTTTCAGCC
>Ga0315308_1000156_pt1 | contig 36214 bp, 31 predicted proteins | sample TDP3_MG_FD_203078 | JGI IMG/M metagenome (GOLD analysis project Ga0315308, IMG submission 203078) | Freshwater sediment microbial communities from Lake Towuti, South Sulawesi, Indonesia - TDP3 | ecosystem: Environmental > Aquatic > Freshwater > Lake > Sediment | place: Indonesia: South Sulawesi...
AATCAAAACCTCAGCGTCCGTGTAATGGTCTGGGTGACAGTGGGAAACGAAAACGGCATCAAGCTTCTGCGGGTCTAAACCCTCGCTAACTGAATGCACGAGGGCTCCGGGTCCGGGGTCTAAATGCAAGTTTAAGCCTTCGCTAATTATCCGAATACCGGCTGTTCGCCTCTTCTGCGTTATCGTCGCGAATCTTCCCCCACCAGTTCCGAGAAGTATTATTTCAAACTTAGAGTTCATGAGCAAATTTATGACGATTAGATGATTTTTGCTTTGTGCTAGTTTTCATTTGATAGATCCAAAAATATTTGTTTGATGAACATTAAAGAGGAGTTTGAAGAGGCTTGTGCATGCTAGACGCGTGGTTGCAATTGCAGCTCTGTGTGGACAATAGACCCACCTATAAATAGGCTGTCTCAAATCTTGAGATAGGGAAGTGGAAAGTTTTTAAATTTTCTGAGAATATCTTCAATTGTGTTTGGCGTGTTTGATTGCGTTTTAATCCACTATGGAGAGCTCGGCCTGAAGGGGTTAAACAGACCACTCTTTGAGAAAAAGTTGATTGAAAACATAGGTAGAGCTCTTGACGGGTTAGAATACGAGAGGATAAGGAAAATTCAAGGAAGGATAATTCTAGAACTAACGGAGCAATCGAATGCAAGAAAAATTGAGGAGTCCCTTAAGAAAGTTTTTGGTATTGCATGGTTCGCTTTTTGTTTTACGACAGAAGCCAACCTAGAAAATATAACAGACTTAGTTGGAAATAAGTTCCAATTAGAGGCTCACACAAAAGCAAAAGTTTCAGCGAAAAGGGCGGATAAAACCTTACCCTTTACTTCTATGGACGTAAACCGTGAGCTAGGGGCTTATCTTGTTAAAAGGTTTAAGGCAGAAATCTCTTTGAAAGAGCCGCAAAGAGAAATTTTTGTTGAACTTGTTGAAGGAAAGGCATACGTCTTTGACGAAGTGTTTAAGGGGTTGTATGGGCTACCCGTGGGGGTCTCTGGAAAAGTTCTACATTTATTGTCCGGTGGAATAGATTCGCCTGTGGCGGCATGGCTGCTGATGAAGCGTGGATGCGAGGTCGACTTCTTACATTTTCACGCCTTTCAAAAGTTTGACGAAGGAAAAAGCGCGAAGATTTTAGGATTGATAAAAATTTTAACTCAGTATTGCTTTAGGTCGAGAGTGTTTTTTGTTCCATTTTACCCATTCGAAGCTGAGGCGGTGGAGGCACCAGTAAGGTACAGACTAATTCTGTTCAGAAGGTTCATGGTCAGAGTTGCGGAGGAAATAGCTAACAAGTATGGCATAAAAGCCTTGGGAAGCGGGGAAAATCTAGCTCAAGTTTCGTCCCAGACCCTAGAAAATATAGCGGTAATAAGCAAAGCAACTTCATTACCCATACTTAGACCATTACTCACTAATGAGAAAAACGAAACTGTCAAGTTAGCCGAACAGATCGGCACTTTTGAGATTTCCACTCAACCCTACAAAGACTGTTGCTCACTCTTCATGACGAAGCATCCTGCAACAAAGGCTAAATTGGAAATGGTGGAATCGATTGAAAAAAGACTGAATTTAAATGATGCCATCAAAGAAGCTCTTGAAGGAGTTGAGATAATTAACATAACTTCTTATTAACAAAGTAGACTACTTTTATGTGGTTATGTCGTCGGCTGAAGTTGCGGTTCAAGTGTTTCGCACTTTGGAAAATGAAGACTTTAGAGTACTGCAAGTCATAGAGGCCGCCATGAGCAAGCACGAGTTCGTCCCAAAGGAACTAATCGCAAAATACACCAAATTCAGCCTAGCAGAAACGGACTTTAGGCTGAGCCGCCTCCACAAACTGCGCCTCATCCGTCAGATGCGAGGTCCCTATGTTGGCTACACGTTAAACTACGCTGGGTATGATTGCCTAGCGATAAACGCCCTTGTTAGAGCCGGAGTGCTTGAGGCTTTTGGAAAACCCTTAGGAGTGGGCAAAGAAGCAGACGTTTACGACGCATTAAGCCCGAAAGGTGAGAGGATTGCCGTAAAATTTCACAGACTGGGCAGAATCAGTTTCCGCCAAACCAGACGAAAAAGAGGTTACGCAGCCGAGTCTACCAGCTGGCTCTTCCAGTCCAGACTTGCGGCAGAAAAGGAGTTTCAAGCCTTAAAACTTGTTTTTCCACACGGAGTTGCTGTTCCAGAACCGATAAACCAAAACCGCCATGTAATAGCTATGGGAATGATTGAAGGGGCAGAACTTGTAGAATGGAAGGAAATTCCCAAACCAGAAAGGGTTCTAAAGGAGATACTGCGCAACGTTCGAAAAGCCTATCTAAAGGTCGGTGTTATCCACGCAGATTTAAGCGAATACAATGTTATTTTAAAGCCTAACATGCACATTCTAATCATCGATTGGCCCCAATACGTCAGTCTGACGCACCCAAATGCCAGACAGCTTCTAACCCGAGATGTCAAAAACGTCTTGCAATATTTCAAACGGAAGTATATGCTAAAGGTTAAACTTAAAGAAGCTTTGGCGTATGTGACTGGAACGGGCAAAATAGCTACTTCTCAGTGGACATCCAGCATTATGTAGAGTATGTTGTTTCCACGCAATAAGACGTTTCCATAATTGGTGATCAACCGGTCGTCTCTGCATTCCGTTGCTCCCTCAAGAAGTATGTTCATGTGCCCGTCGCACTTGATCATTTTTCCCTTGTATTCACAGCCGTTTTTCAGCATAATCGCAATGCTGGAGTTTAACTGTTTAACAAGCACATTCAATGGTTTTTTGCTAGGTTCCATACACGCACCAGAGTTCTTATATCAATTATCCATATCCACTACCCATCAGATATAAAAGTTTTATGAAAAAATATTTCTAAATTTAAAGACAATTTAATCATATTGCGATTTTTCAAGCCGTTTTCCAAAATAAATCGCTCTTTTATCACAACTTTTCAGCATTGATAAAACAGCAATTATTAGAAATGCTATTTTCAGCCCACCACAAGTTTCCTGTGAGAAACCAAACTACAACGATAACGAGTGCCGCTGGAATTAGTATGAAAAGCGGACGGATAATGAACATTATTATTAAGCCAGTTATGATTAAGCCGATAAGTCCTAGCTTTAGAGGTTTTTGAAAAGAATCCTCAAGTTTTCTTCGCAAAACTTAAGTGAGCGCCCACATTCTCAAAAATGATGAAAAATGAAGATAGTGGTCGTAGACCATGTCTACCTAGAAAAAGAGCACACCAAAAGATTGCGATCGATCAGTGATCTAGAAATTTTTGAGGACCCACCTAAAACGCCTGAAATATTGAAAGAAAGAATACGGGCAGCTGACATTGTGATAGTTGGTTGGACTAATCTAACTAAAAACATCATTGATTCCGCTAAGAAACTTAAAATGATTTCGATATGGGCTACCACTTGCCACTATGCAGATCTCGAGGCAGCCAAGGAAAGAAGAATCGTGGTCACACATGTTCCAGGCTATGCCACAGAAGCTGTCGCTGAGCATACCTTCGCTTTGTTGTTGGCGGCTATCAGAAAGTTGCCGTCAGCAGACAAGCACGTCAGAAAAGGCGATTTCGATTGGAGACCGTTTGGTGGCGTGGAACTGCATGGAAAGACTCTTGGCATAATCGGCACGGGATCCATTGGCTTTCGAGTTGCTGAGATAGCCCGAGCTTTTAGAATGCAGATTTTGGGTTTCGACAAATATCCTAATCTGAAAAGAGCAGAGGAGATCGGAATGAAGTACGTCGACCTTCATACGTTGTTAAAAGAAAGTGATGTCGTCACTCTGCACGTCACCTTGACGTCGGAAACGGAGAGATTAATAGGGAAAAAGGAAATCGGAGCCATGAAAAAAGGTGCTGTTGTAATCAACACGTCCCAAGGCAAAGTAGTTGATGAGAAGGCTTTAGTCGGTGCTTTGAAATCAGGTAAGCTGTCTTATGCAGGGCTAGACGTGTTCGAGGAAGAACCCCCGGCCAAAGATAACCCATTATTCAAGCTTGACAACACGATACTTTCTCCTCACATCGGGTTCCACACAGTCGAAGCGGCAAAGAGATGCACTGATATTTGCATCGATAATGTTGCCAAGTTCTTGGAGGGACACCCACAAAACGTATGCTAAACATGGCCTTAAGCTAATGCCTCAAAATGAAGGGTGAAGCGAGATGTACTTAACCAAAGAAGAAGAACAAATACTCAATGGTGAATCTGGGGAAGGAACGCAGAAGGCAATCGAGTTGCTCGTAGCGATTGGAGACGCATACGACGCTCAAAAAATGATCCCCATAAGCCGCGCGCACGCTGCTTCGAGCGGTCAAGAGGGAGACTTGTACTTCGTGGAGCTTCTGGCTAATGGGGGCGCCCATTGTAGGGTGCCTACTAGCACAAATCCAGTATATGACATTGAATACTTTGATAGCCTATTTGAAATTCCGAAGGATGGGGCTGAAGTAGCTCGAAGAGTGATGGAAGCCTACAAGCGGATAGGAGCTATTCTTAGCTGGAGCTGCGTACCATACATGGCTGAAAATATCCCATTGTACGGTGAAACCGTTGCCTTCTCCGAGTCTAGCGCTACACCTTATGTGAACTCTGTTATCGGCGCGAGGACAAACCGCGAGGCAGCTCAAAGTGCACTGGCTGCTGGGGTTATCGGCAAGACTCCGGAATACGGGCTGCACATTAAGGAAAATCGGAAGGGCACGTTCCTAGTCAAGGTGGAAGCAAATCTAAAGGACGAGTTCGATTATACTCTTTTAGGATACCACGTTGGTAAAAGAATAGGCTACGGAATCCCTGTGCTCACTGGTATATCAAGGCGCCCGAACACCGAAGAACTCATAAACTTCTGCGCCATGTCAAACGTGCCTGGCGCCATGTCCATGTTTTACATGCCTGGATTCACTGTTGAAGCCTCAAATCTTGAAGAAGCCTTCCAGGGCGACACCCCGGAGGACGAGACTACCGTGACAGATTACGAGCTTAAACGGGTCTACGAAGAGCTCCAAACGACAAGCGGAAAAATAGACTTCGTAATGCTTGGATGCCCACATTACACACTCAGGCAGGTGGGAGAAGTTGCAAGACTCTTGAACGGAAAAAAGATACATGATGGCGTGTCTTTCTGGGTCTGCACATCGGCCACAACCAAAATCTTGGCCCAGAGAATAGGCTATGTGGACATTATAGAGAGAGCCGGGGGCCACGTCGTAGTAGACACGTGCATAGATGAGCCATGTTGGAATGTTTATAGGGACAATGTGGGTATGACAGACTCACCAAAATGCGCCTACTATCGGAGGTTTAAAGAGGTTATGGTGACGAGACTGCAGGACTGCGCCGAAGCTGCAATTAAGGGGAAATGGGGATGAAAAGTCTGGAAATCTCACTGAAATGTCACAAAATTGTGGGCGGCTATGGAGAAGGTGAGGCTCTGGTTTCTCATGAGCCCATCTGCTTCTACCTCACAGATCCCAAGACGGGCATAGTTAGAGAGCGAAACCATGAATTGGCGGGAAAAAATCTTGCAAATAAGGTGCTCGTGTTTCCATCAGGAAAGGCCAGTTCGGTGGTTCAGATAGACGGCCTCTTTAAACTGGCATCAAATAATGTTGCTCCCAAAGCGATGATTGTCAAGGATGTGGAGACGGTGCTCATCGTTAGCGCATTTATAGCGAAGGTTCCTTTGGTAGACAGATTGGAAAAGGATCCGTTTGAAGTCATTCGCACTGGCGACTTCGTTAAGGTGGATGCGAAAGAGGGCATAGTCACAATAACAAAGAAGGAATCCTAAAACAATCGAGACACAATCTACACCTTGTGTTCTAGGCACCTTCTGATGCGCTCCATTCCCTCCTTAACCTGCTCGTAGGAGGCGGAGTACGATATTCTCAGGTGACCTTCACCAGCTCTTCCAAATCCTGATCCAGGTGCAGTGGCTACTCCAGCTTCTTTCAATAAATACGCCGCGAGTAAGTCATCCGATTTTTCGAAACTTGAAAAGTTTGGAAAAACATAGAATGTTCCCTTCGGTTTGGTATAGGACAGAGACTCAATCCTGTCAAGTTTATCAAGCACCAAATCTCTTCTTCTCTTGTACTCTGTTACCATTTCTTTGACGCAATCTTGCGGTCCCGTTAATGCAGCAAAAGCTGCCTTCTGCGAAATCGCGTTTGGACATAGGACTGCGTAGTAGTGTAGTTTGCGCAAGGTGGCGGAGAGCTTCTTTTCAGCAACCAAGTATCCAATCCTCCAACCAGTCATCGCATACGCTTTTGAGAAACCGTTGACTGTGATTGTTCTCTCTTCCATGCCTGGCAAAGAACCTATACTGATATGCCTTGCACCGTCGTAAACGATTTTCTCATATATTTCATCACAGAAAACTATCAGGTTGTGTTTCTGCGCCACCTCAGCGATGGTTTCTAGATCCTGCCTTGTGAACACATGTCCTGTTGGGTTGGATGGATTACACATCCAAATCATCCTAGTCCTCTCCGTTATTTCCCTCTCCAAAACTTCCATTTCTATTCCGTAATTCTTCCTTTCATTAAGAGGAACGGGAACAGGCATCGCTTCTGCTAACAGTGTATCTTCAAGACAAGCTGGATAGTATGGATCAAGAATTAGGGCTCCGTCACCAGAATTTAGAAATCCCAGCGCGGCAATTAACATAGCTTCCTGCACACCAGAGGTTACTGTGACCTCGGTTTGTGGGTCAGCATCGATACCATTCTCCCTTTCAAGCTTCTCAGCTATGGCTTGGCGCAGGTCTGGCGTTCCGTCAATTTCTGTGTAGTGCGTGAAACCTTTTTCAGTAGCCTCCACAGCTGCTTTCAAAATATGCTTTGGTGTTGTGAAGTCTGGCTCACCTTGCTCCAAGTGAACAACATCCTCCATTCCCTCCGAGAGCTCGAGCATTCTCCGAATCGCCGAAGGCTTTATCAAGCCGACTCTGTTAGAACCCTCAAACAACATTACCCACCATCCGCGAAGTTCACCTTTGCAAGCATAATCAGACACAAGGTCATATAAGATTTAACGCAGCACTAATCCTGTGCCAGCGAACCCCAGGTTTTGAAAGTTTAGGTGACCCGGTAAACAGTTGGGGTCTTCAAAAGACATTTAACCTTTATAGCAGGAACAGGGTCGGGCGGGAGGCGGGAAGCTTTTTGTAAAAATCGACTTATATGGCAAAGCCTAGTCCTTCATCAGAGCTTCTCTGATTTTTTCAGGACTATTTACGATTACATACTCCTTCTTCTTATATTCTTCAAGGCTTTTCTCTATTCTTTCCAATCCTTCCTTGTTTGAGAGTTCCTCTAAAGTGGCTAAAATCTCCTCTATCTTGGCAAAATGCTCATAAAGTTCCTTCAGCAAAGGGAGAGGAACCGAGACAACCTCAGTCAACCAACTCACCATACAAAAATAATGCATTACAAGGTAATTAAGCTATTCGAAAGAATGTAACTCACCTGCCGTTTTGAATTATCCTTATAAAGCCTAATCATTAAGCATTAGGCAAAGCTTTAAACCATGAAGTGAAACTCGAATTACCCGCAATTTTTCAAAAGCAAGAAAAAATCAATTCTAAGGTTATTTACTTAAAATAATCCAAAATTAGCTTATTTTTGGAAAATAAGCTCTGGTCGGGCGGGCAGGATTTGGACCTGCGACACTCCGGTTTCTGTGCGCTTGGTAGGCTGAGCGACACCCACCAAGGGCAGATGTCTACAGCGTCTCCGCCAGCTAATTGGTTTACGCTGGCTCGGAAGCTCTACCAAGCTGAGCTACCGCCCGACCAAATTTTCTAAGACGAGACAATGGGATTTATGCGTTTCGTCTCTTTTATCAACGCTCGCCTTTACCTTAAGTCGTCAAAGAGAGTTTGGTAAGCGTTCACTTGGTCTTCTTATATGTACGTACCCAGAGGGCGCCCGAAATTATTATGAAGGCTAGTGTAATCCAGAAAACTAATATGAGCATCTGAATAGCATCGGAGGCAATTTTTTCGAACATTTTGATTCAAGATTAGTTTCTTTTGGTAGCCTAAAAGCAAAGTTTCCAGAGCTGAAATGAGCGTGAAACAAGTCATATTTTTAGAGAGGATATATGCCGATGCTAATAGCAAGTGATTTATAAGTATTCAACCTCATACGGTTTTAGCCCAAGCAGGAGAAAGGAGAAGACTCCCATCACCCAGCCGTTTATTTTCAAAATTTTTAATTAAAATCTAAGTTTTACGGGTTTTTCTCCGTAAATCATAACGATAATACCAAGCAGTCCAGCCTGAGCGAAATGATGCTCCAGCTTTTTTCCTTCTTTTCCTGCGATAAAGCCATGTGATTAACAGGATGATTGTCAAAATTAAAAGCGGCAGCAAAAGCCAATAAAACCATTCTGGAATAAACCAACCTACTGGAGCCGTGATGGGAGGCCTAACCTTCACAATATCGTCATCAAATAATGTATTGTCAGAAACAAAAATTTCGCCTGGAACCGGAGCAGCAGAAGCGCTTACTAGATATGAGCCTTCCATAACGTGGCTTGTGTTCCAAGAAAACCTCACCGTCGTGTTTGAAGATGGTTGTAAATTTAGGACCGCCATCATGCCAGTAAAGGTTCCGTTGAAGTAGATGCTGACGTTGAAGGACTCAAATTCGGTGCCTTTATTCCCAGCGGTGACGTCGATATAAACAATTTCGCCTTTATACACAACCAAGGGAGATGATTGAACACTTAAGACTGCCACATCGCGATTAATTATTAAAAAGTGCTTATAAACTTCAGGACAGTAGGGAACTCCGCCAAGCTCCACAGAAGTCGTGTATGCACACGCATACACGGTAGCTTGTCCTAAATGTGCGCTTTCTGGAATACGTAGGGGAGCATGGACTAGAGTTACATTGGGCTGCAGTGTAAGATTGCTCAGTTCTGTTGAGTTAACGGGTGTGTTTAAGTTATCATAAATTGCTACAGTGATCGTGGCTTTTTTCTCTGTCATTGCAATATTTCGAAGGGTCAGCTCTGTTATCACATAACTTTCTATCGTAAACTTCTCCTGTTCCACGCCCTTTTCATTCATGGTTTTAATCGAAACTATTTCTACAATCCAGCCGACGTTAAAAGTGACTGAGTCTTGAAAAGTTAAGTCACAAATTCTTGCATTTCCAATAACCGTCCATTCGCCAAAGGCAGTTTCATTCGAATCTGGTATTCGAAAACTTGTCATAGCTATACCTGTTTCGTTTGTAAATGCGCCTCTTTGGAAGGTGATGTTTTCAATTGGATTTTTGGGACCCAAAATTTCAAAAGCGACGGGAACATTCCCCACGGGCTCCTCATCATACGTTGCTAGTGCGTAAATTTGAACCTCTTCCCTAGGACCAAACGCGTCGCTTGGCATGTTTGGACCTTTTCCATCATATGGTTCTTTCTGTGTGAACAGGTCAACTTTTCCACCAACGCCATTTGAATTAGCGATTTTTACGCCTGCTAGTGCTAAGCCAAGAAGAAGTGTAGTCATCGTAAGCGTTACAACTGACTTTTTTAGCTCAGCATTCATTGTCATCAAGCATTTAATCAACGCAAAATTCTTTAACAAATATTCCGTAATCACGAATATTACTAAAGAAGACGATTTATCAGGTAGACTTTCATGTTTTTAAAAATGTTTAAAACCCAAGAAGATTTGTGGCGGGCCCGCCGGGAATTGAACCCGGGACCCCCGGGTTTCTTTGCATCGCTTTTTTGTTTAAAAGCCCGGTGCTCTATCCTTACTGAGCTACGGGCCCCTGTCTTTCCTTTCGCTTTTAAAATAGGAAAGGTGTTTTTTAGTATTTCTGTTTGTTTGTCTTTGTTAAAAAGTTTAAGGGGCGTATTGGACTTTTAGGAGACCTGTTATGAAGTTTTTGATCTTGTCGTTTGCGCTCAGTATTGCTTCTATTGTTTTCATGCCTTTATCTGTTAGTTTGTAGACCCTTTTTCTTTCGTTCCATGTCCCTTCGATTAATCCGTTTCTTTCTAGCGAATACAGAAGTGAGTAGACCGTGCCTGAACTTACGAGGAGGTGGAATTTGTTGTGAATGAAGGAGATTACGTCGTATCCGCTCATTGGTCCGTCTCTCAGTTCAGCCAGAATTATTATGTCCATAAAGTTTTTGATTATCCTCTCGTGCATCTTCTTTAGTATTTTTCCTTCCAACCTCTCACCGCCAACAATGATTGTCAAGGCAGTCATGTTTATTCACGTTTTAACATTTTACGTTGGATATAAATATTTAAACTTTATTCTAATTCCGAATTAGAAGTTGAAACAGAACTTGACATGTTTAAACATTTTTCTTCCATGAAGTTTTTGAGAGCTTACGTCATGGAAGCTATTCGGGTTTTGTTGATGGATGAAATGTTTCAATGTTCAATTATATAAAAAGTTCATCCAACTTTTGGTTTTTAAACATAGTTTTTCATTTAAAGGCTAAAAGCTGCTGTTTTTAACAGTTAGCGATATATCTACATGTTAATAAATGTTATTTCCTTCTTTTACGGCTAAAAAATGGACGGTGTTAAAATTGATTTCTTGGAAGCATTCTTTTAAGAGATTAAGCGAAGAATACGAAATGTCGAAGAAAAAGAAGCAAGCTTTGGACAATTTGTTGAACACCGGCAGAATTTCGCAGCCCACGTACGACTTGTTTAGTAAGGAGGTAGACGAAGCTATTGCAGAAATTGAGAGGCAACACAAGGCTTTGCTGGAGAAAATGGACTCTAAAATGAAGGAGCTTGAAGGACAGATTAAAACGTTGGAGATAATTCTTGCAAACTTTGAAATTCAACATGTGAGTGGCGAAGTGGATGAGGAAGTTTATCAACGCGAAATCAGCCTTCTCTCAGTGGGGGTTGAAACTGCGAGGCATGAACTGGACGCTATTAGAGAGGCAATGAACCAGCTTTCAAGCGGCATACAGATTCCGGCAGCCGATGTGGTTGGACAGCGGGAAACGGAACTACCGCCGCAAGAAAATAAAGTTGTGGAAGCAGAGCCTACTCAGAGTCCGCAGGAACAACCGCAATGAACATTAAAGGGTAACAATGAGAGCAGCCACTCTCTCTTTTTCTGTTTAATGTAACTGAATAACGTATTGCGGAGTTTGTGTGCGTGCGTGCAATTGTTGTAGGCCCGTCTATTTGGGGTCAAATATTTGTGTTTTGCTTGGAGCGTGCCGAGCGTGAGCTTGTATGGTGTGGTTACGTCATCGGAGTCGCATGGCTTCTCTTATGAGGTGTGCGTCTTGATGGTTGCTTAGGTTAGGGATCGGGACCTAAGCCTTTGTAGCACTGTATGAAGAGGGCCAAGTCTAAGCCGTCAACAACTCCGTCGCAGAGGTAGAACGTTGGGGGTAAACCTCCGCCAAGGTCGCCTAGGTACATGGCCTCTGGCGGGGCTAAGCCTCTGTAGCACTGTATGAACAGGGCCAAGTCTAAACCGTCTATAACTCCATCGCAGTTAAAGAATCTTGGAGGAACGCTGCCGCCGATATCGCCAACCCTTGATATGAGAGTCCAGCCGTCTGTGCAATTGTTGTCGGTCCAGTCCGTTTCGTCTGGAACTGGCCAAGCGTAGGCGCTTATGGTGTAGTTGCCCTTAGCAAAGCCAGAAGTGTTCCACGTGAAGGTTATGGTTGCGGAGTTTCCATTTATTAGGGAGATGTTGGTGAAAGTGCAGATTATTGTTGTGTTAGCGTAAAGAGTAATGTTGAATATTTCTTCATAAGTGCCTTGATTTTCAAATGTTATTTTTATCGACGATGTGTAGCCTTGTCCTATGACTCTTCTTGAGAGTATGATGGACTTTACTGAGATATCATGAGCTATTGCTTGTTCAAGTTCTTCTCTTGTAAGCTGTGAATCAGACAAGAACTGATGCTCGAAAACTGTATCGCCCTCTTGGTCGACCCGGACATCAACGCCAAAACCACCTTCAGCTACTAAGGTCCAGTCCATGGTGTATTGATGAATTGCCTCGGCTGCTGTGGGGAGCTCAATAGCAGAAAAAGTAATGTTTTCTTGTCTTGTAACAGCGGTCACCATTAAACCGTATGACCCTTCCGTTTTGCCAGCTACTACATATCGATAGGTATCATTTGGAAAGAATATTGTAACACTATTTTCGAAGTAATCTGATTCTGGAATTTCAATTATTGCTGTTCCGTTTACTAAACCAGTAATCCGTCCTTGTGAGTCATAAACCCTAAGCTCAACTGGGCTTTCGACTTCTACGTGAATCTGCGTTGTGTAAGGTCGGTAAAACATATAATACCAATTCCTAATGCCTTCCAGTTGCCTCCATTCCAATTCGTTATTTACCGTCACGTAGTATGTAGTGGTCTGAGTTATTATCTCCCATCCGTCTCTGGGTTTCGCCCATGAAGGATAAAGCGCGTTCTGTGTAGTCCCCGGGACTGGATAAGGCCCATATCCGCTTGTCATTAACCGTGGAGAAAAGAAGTGGGTCGCCCTATCGGTAGGGTCTGGAATTTCTCTTTGCAACAGATCTTTAGCAAGTGACTTTATGTCTTCTGTTGGCTCCTGGTTATAGGCATACCACCTTTTTACGATGTACTCAACATTATCTCCGAATCTACCGCTCTCAAGTCGATTTATTACAGTCCACCCAACAGCAATCTGCTCTTCTCGCGTACCAACACTTGCCTCTGACATAATAGCCTTCGCAAGCCAGTATGCGTCCCAAATGTTACGCCACTCATCGACCAAGTTAACAACATAGGGATCATTCGGATTAAGACCAGACCAGGTTGCTACCGCTTGCCTAAGATTTTGTTCGTTAAAAGATTTTATCGCTAACATTTCTCTAATAGATTCGTAATAATGTAGTGCCAATGTATTTGCTGTTGCTTCAATCCCGGTCTCCTTATCAACATAGTTCTTAACCCCAGCTTCGTTGAAATTCCAGCTTTTCGCTCCCATGGGCAATGTTGTTGCCAGAGGATTCCAATATGCACCAGTATTCTCATAATTTGTCCATACAGTGAGGACTTGAACTGCAAACTGACTTGTAGGAATGTTCAATTTTGTTAATACACTCGGAAAGAAGTCAGGAACCTCTGTTGGAACATCCCTTCCCGGGATTAGGATTGGTCCGTTTGCTACATTGGAAAGCCCTGACCAATTCGGCACTTCATCCGCTGTTTCCAAGGCGAAGTAATAAGTTGTTCCAGGTGAAAGTCCTGTAACGACTAAGGTTTCCATGGAACCAGCAACTGAAGGTTTTGGTTCACCCAGAACCTGTGAAGCTAAGTTCCAGTTGGCTTCTGTAATGGGCGATGTTGAGTAGCGAATATCGTATTCTGAAGCAGTTCCTATATTTCCATCATCACCCGGAGCTGTCCACGTTAACGTGACAGAGTCGGTTGTAACTTCGCTAACACTCAGATCCCTTACAGTAGCAGGCGGAGTAGTATCAGCTGGCGGAGGTGAGGTGTATACTGCAGTCAACGTAGTTGTGCTTGATAAGGTAATTGTTTTTATTCTGTTCGTATCGCCATCTTCAAGCCAGTGAGACCAAGTATATCCGCTGTAAGTTGCAGGCATCTCAATAGTGTAGGAACCTTGCAACAGCCAGTCGGTGTATGACGTTGTTTTTGAAACCCCATTTATGGTGAACGGTATCCCAGTTATAGGCGAAGAAGTGACAGTTAGTTGATAATATGGTCCAGTATAGTAGGCGGTTAAGGTTATGTCTGTATCCATAGTAACTGTTCTGGACCGACTGGTTACCCCATCGCTCCATCTATCCCAATAATATCTCGCCGATCCAACCGAGTGAATAGACGGCATCACCAAGCTAACTGAAGCACCTTGGCTATACGTTGCAGACCATGGAGTTGTACAGGATACGCCGTCAACAGTGAATGTAACCCCACTGGGTGAACTATAAACTGTAAGAGTTCTTTGCGGTGGTGGCGTCGCACTTACATATATATCCAGCGTATTAGTGGCTCCACCTTCTGTAGGAACCGCAGTATTCCAATCTCCCCAAGGTGTTCGGTAAGCACAGAAGAAGTGGTAATTCCCCACTTTAGTTAATGTTAGGGTTCCTTGATAGCTGTACGACGCACCTGGATTAAGAGTAATGCTCCTTATCCATGTAAAATCCGCAACCTGATTATCAGGGTCACGACCTCCAACAGTAAGCACATCAAAAGTAAACGGCGCTGTTGCCCTGTTGGTAATGGTAAATCTTGCAGTAATGGTATTTCCAACATAATATGGCGGAGATTGAACTAATACCAAGCTTGAGGTGATAACAGGTTCGCCAACCACTTTTGTCAGCCAATCCTCAGCTGACCAGCCTACAATACTTAGATAATCAACTTTCCAGAAATGGTAAAAACCTGATGCGCCTTGTGGCACTCCATAAAACGGCCCGCCCACAACTTTTCCCACCGTGCCATCGGCAACGCTTCCCTTATACGAAAGATCAGAACTCGGGGGAGGGTCGGTTCTGACGATTAGGCTGGGACCACCAGTGCTAACTTTAACGAGATTACCTATGCTAAATTTTGTTGATGGAGAAACGTAAATTTTCTTAAGATAATCGACACCGCCAGGGTAACCCTCAGCTGACCACCCTTCTAAAGCATCGTCTTCCCAACGCACCTTCCACCAAGTATAAACAACTCCACCAAGAGAAGCACTCTGCGGCCCAGCAAGAACCATACCACGACTTCCATCATACTTCTTTCCAATAGCATTTCCAGCAGGAGCGTCACGAACAACGAGACCAGAAGCACCTGTGTTAAAGACCTCTACAGTGTCTCCTAAATTAAACTTAGCACCAAGAACCATTACTGACATGGTTACTACAAGCATTGTCAACATTATACCAGAAACCGCTTTCCTCAACAATTTAATCCTTCCTCGTACTCTAGATATAACTCGTTCCCAAAATAAAATTTTCGGAGAATTCTTCTATTGGCAAAATGCCCTTTTTAACGGCAAGAGGCAATTGTATAGAAAATGGAAGACTTATAACAGCGAAACTTGAATACGTATGCCACAATTAACCAACAACACACTCTAGGAAGTTTAAGCCAAGATGCAAAATCCAGAAAACAAAACAATAATGACTTTTCACGAAAAGTTTAGGCAGTATGATTTGGGTGAAGGGCATCCCTTTAGAGGGGATAGGTTTGCAAATGCGATGAGGTTTTTTGAAAGTCAAGGCTTACTTAATCGCTCAGATATCCGCCTTATTGAGCCTCAGCCAGCCTCTAAGGAAGACTTGTTAAGGGTTCACAAGGCGGATTATGTTAATTTGATTTTTCGATTGGCAAAGGAAAGTAAGCCATACGATATTGAGACGCCTGTTTCTCCAGAAATCCTTGAGGCGGCACTGCTCATTATTGAGGGCGCAATAGAATGCGGTAAGGTTGCTTTTGCAGGAGAAGCAAAGCGAGCAATTTCCATAGGCGGCGGCTTTCATCATGCTGGGAGAAACTATGGCGGCGGATTCTGCCTATTCAACGACATAGCCGTTTTAGTTGAGCATCTAAGGATTAATCACGATGTTAAACGTTTTCTGATACTGGATTACGACGTTCACTTCGGAAACGGCACCAGCGACATCTACTACCGAGAACCCAGCGTGCTGTACATCTCACTGCACCAAGACCCCCGCACAATTTATCCGGGAACAGGTTTTGCTTGGCAAATAGGAGAAGGCCCCGGAGAAGGCTACAACGTCAACGTGCCCCTGCCTCCTGGAACCGGCGACAGCACATATCTCTACGCCTTGAACGAGATTTTTGTCCCTCTGGCTGAGGAGTTCAAGCCTGAAATCATCATTGCGAACGGGGGAAGCGACCCGTACTTTGCAGACATGCTCGGAGATTTGAGTTTGACTGTTAAGGGCTTTTTCGAGATATCCCGTTTGATTAGGCAAACTGCTGACAAGGTTTGCAGTGGAAAACTTGTTCTGATGCCCGGAAGCGGATACAACCCCAAGGTTTTGCCGCTTTGTTGGTATGCCCTCGTTGCTGGCGTGGTTGGTTTGGGGCATATTAGTGTTGAAGATCCTTATACCCCGCCGAATGAGCCTCCGAAATGTCGTAAAGTGGTTGAAATGACAATTGACGAGTTAAAGAGGCTGCTAAGGAAAAATTGGGTGTGTTTTACATAGTGCATCTTTTGGAAATTGGTAACTTTTGAGTGTTTTTGGTGGTCGCTGTGAATGACAGCGGATGAATTAGGAGAATTAGTTGACAAGAAGCTTTTCTACAAGCCTATTTTCCCTTAAGAGGCCCAAAGAAATTTCTCTGCCTCTATTCCAGATTTTATTTCTTCTCGATTGGTCTTGCTATGACTGCCGTTCCGTAAGCTGCGAAGACCGTGGCTGTCCCTTGAAGTATGTCGCTTGTTTCAAAATCCACGCCAATAACGGCATTTGCACCTATCCTTCTTGCATTTTCAACAAGTCTGTTCAATGATTCTCTCCTAGCCTTTTCACACTCTGATGTGTAGGCTGTCACTTCTCCTCCAAAAATTCCCTCGATGCCAGCGACGAATTTTCCGCCAACCCCTCTGGTTCGCACCGTCAACCCATGAATAGTGCCCAAAACCTTGACAACTTCGTATCCGGGCAAATCTGGCGTCGTAACCACGATGATTTCCTTTTCACTCATAAGGCTAACCCAGAGATTTTAATAGGTGAGACTGTTAATTTTAAGTTTCCCATTGAGTGTTGGCAGGAGCGAGTTTTATGGAAAACATAGACAAGATTCGCGAGCAGTTTCCAGTAACAAAAAATAAGGTGTTTTTGAATCACGCCAGCCAGTCTCCATTGCCAAAACCAGTTGCAGATGCTGTTCGCAGATTTGCTGACGATTTCTCGAATTTCGGAGACACTTCGATTGAATGGAACGATGGCGGAAAACCCTTCTTCGCAAAACTGGTCGGTGCGAAACCAGAAGAAATAGCCTTTGTTGAAAACACGTCTGTAGGCTTGAACGTAGCTGCAAACGTGCTTCATTATCCGCGGGGCTCAAAAATCGTCACAACGGATTTGGAATATCCCTCAGTGGTTTATCCTTGGCTGCGCAAAAGCTTGGGCGTGAAGGTGCATTACGTGAAGAACGTTGAGGGAAAAATCTTGTTGGAAGATGTGGAGAAGGCTGTTGATGATAAAACTGTGGCTGTTGCCGTGAGCCACGTTGAATACGTTAACGGTTTCCGCCATGACTTGCGGGCTTTAGGCGAAATAGCTCACGAACACGGAGCTTACTTAATTGTTGATGCGATTCAGTCGGCTGGTGCCGTGCAGATAGACGTTAAAAGGGATGACGTTGATTTTCTAACAACCGCGTGTTACAAATGGCTTCTAAGCCCGCCCGGGGCAGGCTACCTCTACGTCAAGGAGGAGCTCATAGAAAGGTTTGAGCCACCGTTTGTCGGTTGGGCAAGCGTAGAGCCAGAGGTTTTTGAGACTGTAGATTTCTGGGACATCTGGAGTTTGAGGCTTTCGGAAACCGCAAGCCGCTTTGAGGTTGGTTCACCAAGCTTCATAAGCCTCGTTGGAGCAACAGAAGCACTGAAAATGGTGTTGAATCTTGGCGTCGAAAGCATTGAGAGGAGAATACTGAAGCTGACAAACCACTTAATAGAATCCGTTAAGAATCTGGGGTTGAAACTTCAGACACCAGAAGAACCCCAATATCGCTCGGGCGTGGTCAACTTTAAAATAGATAAACCGAAAGAAGTGGCGGAAAGCCTAAGCCACAAAGACATAATCATCTCCGCTAGGGCTCATGGCTTAAGGGTTTCACCACACTTTTACAACACGGAAGAAGAAATTGACAAGTTGATAGCAGAGATCAGGAAAGGGTGAAGGATAGTCATGGCTGTTGCGGTGTTATTCGATTTAGAGGACACGTTAGTTCAGACTCCATGGGCAGACCACCAACATGTCATAGAGTTCAGACGCAAAACAAAAGAGAAACTAATTGAGCTCGGCATCCCGCCAAGCGTACTTGAAGGAATAGAACGCGCCACCATAATGCGCAACAAAGCCTCCGAATACATAGAAAAAAACCTTACGAAAGCGAATGCCAAGAAAATCCACCAAGAAATGGAAAGGTTCCTCAGCCTATACGAGTTGGACTCAGCGAAAAAGTCAAAGCTCTTTCCAGAAACCATCCCAACATTAGAGAAGTTGAGAAAGGTTGGAATAAAAATGGGAATTGTCACCAACACCTCAATGAAAGCTGTGGACACTGTTTTCCGACTCCATGGTTTGAAGAGCTTTTTTGATGTTGTCGTAACGAGGGAAAAGGTGAAAAAGCTGAAACCCGACCCCGAAGGTGTGCTGCTGGCTATTGAAGAGCTTGGTGCGAAGAGTTTCTTCATGGTTGGCGACTTGGCTCACGACGCGCTGGCCGCTGAGAATGCCAACGGAACATCCATCATTGTTAACCGAAGCCTTGAAGAGAAATTAGATTTTCACGCGGATTATTTTGTTCAATCCTTAAGCGAGGTTCCAACGATTGTTCAGACGGCTATGAAGACAATGGCGGAAAAGGGTGAATTTTAATGTTTAGAGTGGAGAAGGTTGATGAAAACAGCAAACAAGGCATAATTGATTCCCTTAAGTCAGATGTTATAAGGCACGTTTTCGCCTTCTACGACATTCAACATGAATCTGAACACACAACTATGTATGCGGCCTTTGAAGATGAAAACCTAAAGGGATACATTCTCATCTACACGGCTCTAGATTTTCCAAGCGTAGTCTTGGAATGCGAAAAGGACACAGCAGAAAAATTGATCGAATACGCACCCGAAAACCGCTTCATCATGCATGCTCCACCAGATCTTCTGACAGTCATAAAGAGGAAGTTCCCAAGCACAAAACACTATGTTGAGGATTGGATGCTGGTTAAGAAGGGTGAGGCAAACTTTTTCGGGTCGAAACTCGTTCGTAGATTATGGACTGAGGATGACGCTTCTAGGCTCGCTGTTCTCCTTTCAAGCCGTGAAGACCGCCCGAGGGGGACGGAAAAGAAATACATCGATTGGATTAGCAAGACGCCGATTTACGGAGTTTTTATGAACGATGGGCTGGTCTCTTATGCTGGTTCTTTTATTCAGCTTCCACAAGTTTGGATGATAGGCGGAGTCTACACACACCCAAACCACAGGAACAGGGGATGTGCAACGCTAGCCACCTCAGCGGTGACGGAAGAAGCTCTTAAACGTGCGGAAGCCGCAGCCCTGTTTGTAAGGTCGGACAACTACCCAGCCATCAGAGTCTATGGAAAAATTGGCTACAAAAAGATAGGCGAAAAACTCTGGGTGGATGTGGGAACAGGACTAAAGCCCTAAAGGCTAATACTCGCTGATGAAACTTATTCCTGGAATTTCTTGGACTTGCCTTCCCTCACCCTTTTCTGGCAAGATTTCAACTTCTGAGATTTTGCACGTCCCAGCAATATCCTTTATGTTTTCGTTGAGGATTCTTGCAAATTCACTGTTTCCCGCATAGATTTTCACCCTCTTAATCAGCGCGTTTAAGGGTTTCCTCTTCTCAGCCTTTTCCCGTCTAATCTCCGTTATAACAGCCATCACCAAGTCGCCTTTCTTCTCAGCTTCTTCGTCAATTTTTTCCATGTCGGGTTTCGGCCAAGGCGTCAAGTGTACGCTTTTTTGACGCGTGTCTTCAGCGTACACCTTTTCATAGATCTCCTCTGTCGCATACGGTGTTATAGGAGTTAGCAGCTGGACTGTGCGATATAAAACGTTGTAAAGGGTGTGTTGTGCAGCCTTTCTTTCCCGTTCTCCGTAAACCTCCGGCTTGTAGAGTCTATCCTTTACTACCTCGATGTAGCGGTCGCAGAAAATGTGCCACGTGAAGTTGCGCACTTCTTCTAGAGCTATGTTGAACTGGCACTTCTCCAAGGCTTCGGTAACCCTCTGCGTTAGCTTTTCAGCCTTGCTAAGAACCCATCTGTCCAAAAGTTGTAAATCGTGTTCTTCGCCAACAGTGTAGTCCTTTAATTGACTGGTCACGAATCTCGCGGCGTTCCAGAGCTTGACTAGAAAGCGTTTTCCGTACTCCACATCCGCCCAACGGAAGGGTACATCGGAGCCCGTTGACCCGCCGCCCGCGGCCCACTGCCTTGTCGCGTCCGCGCCATACTTTGACAGGACTTCTTGCGAATCCACGTAGTTGCCTAGGGACTTGTGCATGGCGCGTCCGTCTGCTCCGAGAACCATGCCGTTGATTAAGCAGCTTTTGTACGGCTTTTCGTTGAAGAGAGCCAGATGTCTAACCATCAGGTAGTATGCCCATGTGCGGATGATATCTACGCCAGAGGGGTGCACGTCAGCGGGAAAGAGTCTGCGCCAATCTTCTCTGTCGGGCCAGCCAGCGTGAACCGCACATGTTATAGAGGAGTCAAACCACGTGTCTAGAACGTCTCTTTCCGGCTTGAATTCTTTTGAGCCGCATTTTGGGCACTTTTCAATTTTTGGGTTTTGTATGCGTGGGTCTATCGGTACCCAATCGGCCTCGGCGAGAATAATCTCGTTGCATTTTTTGCAGTACCATATGGGTATTGGCGTTGCAAATATCCTTTGTCGTGATATTACCCAGTCCCATTCAAGCGATCTCGCCCAGTCTATCAGGCGGTGTTTCATGTAGTCAGGATACCATTTAATCTCTAGGGCGTTCTTTTCTAGTTGGCTGGTGAGGATGCGGGTTTTCATAAACCATTGTTCTCTTTCAAGGATTTCTACCGGAGTTTTGCATCTCCAGCAAACGCTCACTTCCTGAGTGATGGGTTCGGTCTTTTCTAGTAATCCCTCGTTTTTTAAGTCTTCGACTATGACTTTTTTCGCCTCTTCGGTGGTCATACCAGCATATCTTCCAGCGTTTTGGGTCATCCTACCCTTGTCATCAACACACATTATAACTGGCAAGTTGTGTTTCACAACGCTCTTCACGTCGGCCTTGTCTCCGTACGTGCATATCATCACGACACCAGTTCCAAATTCCGGGTTCACGAGGTCATCGGTTATAACTTCAACCGTTCTGCCGGTTGTTGGCACGTGAATCTTGTTCCCAACGTACTTTCTATAACGTTCGTCGTTCTGATTCACAGCCACGGTTACACATGCTGGGACCAGCTCTGGTCTTGTTGTGGCTATTGTTAGGAAGCCGCCTTTTTCAAGTTTAAACTTGATATAACCTAGCTGTGCAGCTCTTGTCTCATATTGGACTTCAGCGTCTGCTATAGCGGTTTCGCATCTTGGACACCAGTTTACGGGATGCGTTCCGCGATAGATGAATCCTTTCTTGTACAGAAGGACAAAGGAGAGTTGGGTGCGTCTCCAATAGTTCGGGTCCATTGTCTTGTACTCTGTTGTCCAATCTGTTGAGCATCCAAGACTGGAAATAGCATCTTTCATCACACCTATGTATTTATCCACAAGCTCCTCACAGAGCCTTCGAAACTTGTCTGGTGGAAGATCAGTTTTTTTGATTCCATGCGACTTCTCAACTTCCACCTCCGTGGGCAAGCCGTGGCAATCCCATCCTTGAGGGAAGTAAACATTGTAGCCCCTCATGCGTTTGTATCTGGCTAGTATGTCGAAGTATGTCCAGTTGAGGACTAGTCCCATGTGGAATTCGCCATCAGTATAGGGAGGCGGAGTGTCAATGCTGAAGGTTGGGCGCTTCTTGTCTTCCCAGTCAAAGTGGTAAACGCCCATCTCTTCCCACTTCTTCTGCCACTTCTTTTCAATTTTAATGGCGTCGAATTCCTTGGGCATCGGCTTCATGTTGCAACATCCTAATATGCTTCGACTTTAGGAAAGATAAATATACAACTAAATAAATCATCCTCTTCAAGGTTTGGGGGAGCTGGGGTTGTGACCCGGCTGAGAGGACGGCTGAATGCGCCGTCGACCCTTAGAACCTGATCCGGGTAATACCGGCGTAGGGAGTGTATACCAAATGATAGTGAAATTTGAGCATTTTCTTAAGCTTAGATTAGTTTAGCTCATCATGATTTTGAGGTGACAAGTTTGACTACTCAGTTAAAAGCCGCGAAGAAAGGAAAAACAACCGAAGAAATGCGATTGGTGGCTACAGATGAAGGAGATTCGCCTCAGGACATACGTCAGCGATTAGTGGAAGGAACGGTGATCATAACTCGCAATGTCCAACGCGAAAACGTTCACCCAATAGGAATAGGCAAGGGGTTGCGCACCAAAATTAACACCAACATTGGCACCAGCCCAGATTTGTGCGACCTCAACTTGGAAATTGAGAAGGCAAATATCGCGGTTAAATATGGCACGGACACCATCATGGACCTCAGCATAGGCGGCAATCTGGACGAAATACGAAGCACGATATTAAAGACCGTCAATGTGCCCATCGGAACAGTTCCCATATATCAAGCAGCCATAGAAGTCGCTAAGAAGAAGGGATCAATAATACACATGACGGAAGATGACATTTTCAACACCATAGAAAAGCAAGCCAAAGACGGCGTTGACTTCATGACAGTGCACTGCGGAGTAACCCAGCAGATCGTCAAACGACTTGCTCAGCACCCTCGCTTGATGGGAATCGTAAGCCGCGGAGGAACCTTCCTCGCCGCATGGATTCTTCACCACAACAAGGAAAATCCACTATACGCAAACTACGACTATCTCTTGGAAATAGCCGCAAAATACGATTTTGCTTTAAGCCTCGGAGACGGTCTTAGACCAGGATGCATTTTCGACTCTACGGATTGGCCCCAGATTCAGGAACTGCTCACCATTGGAGAACTTGTGGAGAGGGCAAGAGCCGCAAACGTACAAGCTATGGTTGAAGGACCAGGACATCTACCGTTGAACGACATAATAGCCAACGTCCAGCTTGAAAAATCCATATGCAAAGGCGCACCCTTCTATGTCCTTGGTCCCGTTGTAACCGAGATAGCGCCCGGATACGACCACATCGTCGGAGCCATCGGAGGAGCAATAGCTGGGCTTGCTGGTGCGGATTTCCTGTGTTACTTGACACCCTCCGAGCATCTAGGTCTCCCAACGTTAGAAGATGTTAAAGAGGGAGTGATAGCCACGAAAATAGCAGCGCACGCTGTTGACATTGTAAAACTCGGGTTTAAGGCAGCGTCCCGTGATTTAGCCATGGCGAAAGCTAGAGCAGGTCTCAATTGGAAAAAACAATTTGAGAATGCCTTAGATTCGGAGAAGGCTATGAAAATTCGTAGCCGAGTGAAACTGAGAAGCCCAGAAACTTGTTCAATGTGCTCCGAGTACTGCGCCATAAAAATTTTGAGGGAAGCGTTAAAGGCTGAAGGCCAATGTCTATGACAAACACAAGCTCAGTTTTAGGAGGAACATGAATGTTTGTCATTGAAGAGGCGAAAGGGAGATTACCTGTGGCGATTACGATTGCTGGAAGCGATTCCGGAGGGGGAGCTGGAATCCAAGCGGACCTCAAAACCTTTGCAGCTTTGGGTGTTCACGGCACCACAGCAATAACTTCTATCACTGCTCAAAACACCTATTCGGTTACGGCTGTCGAAGACTTAAAAAACGAAATAATTCGAGAGCAAATAAAGGCGGTGGCTGAAGACTTGGGCATTGACGCAGGAAAAACAGGGATGCTTCGCACAGAAGAGATAATCAAAACAGTTTCTTCAGAGGTTTCGAAGTATAAGTTTCCATTAGTTGCCGACCCAGTTATGGTTGCCAAGTCTGGATCACCACTCTTGAAGCCCGAAGCTATGGATGCCTTGAAAAGTCATCTTTTGCCAATAGCCACGGTCATAACGCCTAACAGGTTTGAAGCCGAGAGGCTCGCTGATATGGAGATTAAAAGTTTAAAGGATGCAGAAATCGCAGCTAGAAAAATTTCTGAAATGGGACCCAAAGCCGTTGTAATTAAGGGTGGACACCTAGAAGCGGAGGACGCGGTTGACCTTCTCTATCACGAAGGCAAATTTAAAACTTTCAGGGCACCTAGGTTGGATGTTAAAACCACGCATGGGACCGGTTGCAGCTTTTCAGCGGCTATAGCAGCCGGCCTTGCTAAAAAAATGGACATACGAGCTGCTGTTGAAAATGCAAAGGAAATCGTGACCTTGGGTATAAGGTTTGGATTAAACATTGGAAAGGGCTACGGTCCAATCAATCCGATGGCTCACCTCTACCGTGAATCTTCGAGATACAACGTTCTAATGAACTTAGAAGAGGCCAAGGCTTTAATCGAGGCGACCCCTGAAGTTGCAATGCTCGTACCTGAAGTGGGCATGAACATTGCCATGGCGGTTCCACACGCCAAAAGCACAAATGACGTAGCCGCATTACTAGGCAGACTGGTAAGAGTTTCTGGCGGCGTGAAAGCTCTAAGCTGTCCCAAGTTTGGATCTTCAACCCATCTTGCCAAGTACATACTTGAAATAAGGAAGCACGACCCTGAGAAAAGAGCTGCGATTAACGTAAAATTTTCAGAAGGAACTCTCGACCTTTTAAGACGTAAAAACCTAAAGATATCCTTTTACGACCGAAAAGAAGAGCCTGATGAAATCAAGAGAGTCGAAGGAATGACGATACCGTGGGGAGTGAATCAAGCCCTCGAGAGAATCGGAGAAGCACCTGATGTGATTTACCATAGAGGAGACATCGGGAAAGAGCCTATGATAGTGATTCTCGGAGGGGAGGCAAAACTATTGGCAAGGTTTGTCGCAGAAATCGCGATGGAGATGAAGACGTGAAAAGAGATAGTTTTACGTTTGAAAAAAACGGTTTATATTTGACGCTTCAGCCAATTCTGAGCCCATTTGCGCAAACAGGCCTCAGAACAGAAAATGTAAAGCTTATTCACGCAGCAAGTCTTTCGAGTAACGGGTTTTCCGGTTATAAGTTTCCCGCACACCTGGCATCGCACATCCAACTACCAAACAAGGGAATCATTCCAAACCATATAAGCTTATTCATTAAAAATAACGAGGCGAATAACCCATGGTCGAGAAAATAAGAGAAGTTGAAGAGGACGTTATAACCCGCGCCATAGTTCGAAAAGCCATGGAAGATTGGATAGGCTTAGCTGAAACAGATGTAATCGTAGTAGGGGCAGGCCCCTCCGGCTTAACCGCAGCCATGTACTTGGCGAAGGCTGGACTAAAAACCGTGGTGTTTGAGAGGAAACTGTCGTTCGGAGGGGGAATTGGAGGCGGGGGGATGCAGTTCCACAAGCTTGTCATACAAACTCCGGCAGACAAAATCCTCAAAGAAGTAGGATGCAAACTGGAACCATTAGAAGAAGGCTTATTCATCGCAGACACGGCGGACATGATAGCAAAACTGGCCTCTAAGGCTATCGACGCTGGCGCAAAAATGATTCTGGGAGTCACCGTCGACGACTTGATTTACAGAGATTCACCAACCAGAATTATCGGCGCCGTGGTGCAATGGACGTCGGTTATAATGTCTGGGATTCACGTTGATCCCCTTGGCATTAAGGCTAAGGCAGTTATTGACTGCACGGGTCATGACGCTGAGGTTCTCGCTGTGGCTTCGAGAAAAATTCCGGAGTTAGACGTGTCCATTAAAGGTGAAAAATCAATGTGGGTCTCCCGCGCTGAACAACTAACCGTTGAGAACACTAGAGAGGTCTGTCCGGGACTTTTTGTCGCAGGAATGGCTGTTGCAGCAGTGGACCAAACCCCACGAATGGGCCCAATATTTGGAGGAATGCTGCTCAGCGGTGCCAAGGTAGCTCAACTAGTCACACAGAAAATTTTAGGAAAGAAAACCCGAAAAGTCGTACCTCTCGAATTCAAGGTAAGCTAACAATTTCATTGATTTTTGGGATTTAATGAAAATCTGCGGCATATGCGGCAAGAGAATCGCAAGTCATATGTGCAGAAGGTGCAACCGTTGGATATGCACGGAATGCCATTTCCATCACGGACTCTGCAAAAAATGTGCAAAAGACCTTAAGAAGCTCGTTTGAAATGTTGCGTTGAAACCTTTTTAATGGCATTTTAGTCTTCACCATCTAACTTCATTTCAGTTTTGCGGCATTCTCCGTATTTTCAAATAGGGTTAGTCACACCAATTACAACATCTTGATAACTCAAGAAAGTTCGCCTACCACACCATGACCCAAAGCGAATCGGTTCCATGATTGTCAGTCCATGCTTTTTGCAGAGTGCTCGAACTAACCGCTCATTGTAAGCAACTGCAACTTCAGGTCTATCTTTATTTATTGTCCGATATTCCCCAAAGTCGCATTTAAAATCTAGAGTAGCTTTCTTTTCATCAATTAGATTTAAAGATTTCTCGTTCAGTATGAAGAAAGTAATTAAACATCTTCCATCTTTTCTTAATACGCGAGAAAGTTCAGAAAAGTAATTTTCCATATCTTGATGTAGCATATGAGTAAATACAGACATGAGGAACACAAAATCAAAAGACTCGTTCTCATAAGGGAACTTATATTCAACAGCCTTGTACTTGCCGTTTGGGTTGTAGGTCTTATTATATACGTCCGCAAATTGGAAGTGAAAATTAGGGTGTTTGGATGTTATATTCCTTTTGCACCAGTCAATAGATGCTTTATCTACATCAAGCCCTTCATAACTACCCTCTCTAGAAAGATACTTTGTTAATGGAATAGCCATCCGTCCGCATCCGCATCCACAATCTAAAACTCTTTCATTCGGCTTTAGCCTGCAAAGGTCAATAAAATATTTTAGAAATTCATTTCCAACAGCTTTGAACTCTTTTACTTTAGCAGTACCTGCACGTTCACGCATTTTACGAGGAGGCACCAACTCTTCTACATGGGAAATTCGATATAAAAAATCAGCAGCATCTAGTAAGTAACGGTAAATTAATCCCGCTACCATCTTAACCCTCTTGGTAGTAATTTGTCATGGTATAATTTCTTCAAGTACTCTAAAACCTTTTTCTCAATTTCGTCTAGCACCGGATTGTTTCTAACTTTCTGTTTCAATTGTTTTACTAACTTGTATATCTCCTCTGCTTTCTCTTTTTGTAGTTTTATGTTGTTATCTCTCCACTTGTTGAATTTTTCAAGAGAGGGAGGGAGAGAAACAATATTTATGTAGTTTGCAATCTTCATTGCTATTTCTTCCACAAGTTCTGATAATTAGAAAGCTGTTAGAATTTTGAGGAAACTTGGCATACAAATTCACGGGAACTTTATTCTTGGGATTCCTTACAAGGATGGAAAATGGTATCCAAAAGCCGACATAATCACTGCAAAAGCGATTTCCATAATTAAGCCTGAAATATGTTCCATATCTTTTTTCACGCCAATCCCAGGAAGCTATCTTTGCGAGTTTTGTAAAAATAATGACCTAATTCTACCAACTGCTACGTTAGGATTACGTTTTGCGTCAGAAGGAAAAATAAAAGGAGTTAATTACAAATTCTTAAACAAACTTTCAGTTCTTGCTAAACATAGAATCTGGTCAAGGTTTTTCTCAAGTATTCCAGTACTGTCTCCATAATGGGACATAGACATCGTCGTACGACGACACATGTCTAGCGGGCAAAAACCCTTACAAACATAATTATTGGCGTTGAGTGCATGTAAATTTTCTAGAGAATCTTCTCCGGAAGAGAATAAATATTCATGCGTTTTCCGCGTACAAATCCGATTAGGGTTAGGCCTACATCTATAGCAACCGCGATGCCAGAATCTATTGCTGCAGCCAAAGAGGCTACTATTGGCAAGCCAACCCTTGCTGCCTTAAGGACTATGTCGCCTGTTAACCGCCCACTTAAAGCAAGAAAGCAGTCGCCGAAATCAGTTTTGTTTAAGGCTCCCATGCCGATTGCCTTGTCAACAGCGTTGTGCCTTCCCACATCCTCAGCAAAGGCCACAAGGTTTCCGTCGCCTTTGTAGATGGCGGCGGCATGCACTCCGCCAGTTTTTCTAAAGGTTTCAGCAATGGAGTTTAAGCGGTTGACGCTGTTTAGGATTACTTCTGCTTTTACTTTCAAACTTGAAGTGATTTTAGGAAGTCTTCCAGAGTATTGATGAGGTGATGGGCTTCCGCATGCTGAAAGAATTACGCGGGAAAAGGGTTTTAAGAGTTTCAGTCTCTTTTCTAAGTTGACATCCGGTTTCAGTTTAACTTGGCAAACTCCTTCCGTTTTTAAGCGTGTTTCCTCAATTTCTTCAACCGATTTTATAATGCCTTCTGAAAGCAGATGTCCGACGGCCAGTTCTTTCAAATTTGAAGGAGAACAGAAAATTGTGGCGTAGTGGCTTCTGTTTATGAATATGTGGAGAGGTTTTTCTTCAGCCACCCAGTCCTTTACTTTCTGTGCCTTTTGGGCTGAGAGGTCAATTTTGACTATTTCGAACTGCCTAATTTTGGCTACCCCCTCTATTTTTTAATTCTGCCAGCATGAAGCTCACGATTTCGTCGGCAATGTTAACCTTTGCGACCGACTGTAAGCCCCTCCATCCAGGCTGGCTGTTAACTTCAATGACTAACGGACCCTTTGGACTTTCTAGTATGTCTACCCCTGCGATTTTGCATTCTATGAGTTTTGCCGATTTGACAGCCATATCCTCTAGGGTTCTGTCAAGCTGGATGGGTTCTGGGCGGGCTCCTTGGCTGTAATTGGTTTTCCAGCTGTTTGCCACGCGTCTCATGGCTGCAACGACACGGTCGCCTACAACAAAGGCGCGTACGTCTGAATAACCGTGATGCACAAACTCTTGAAGGTATATGACGCCGTGGGAAAAGGTTATTGACCTGAAAACTGTGGAGGCAATTTCTGCGTCTCTAACTCTTGTTGAGCCTATTCCTCTTGAGCCGAAGATGGGTTTTACAATGACATCTCCGCCGAGTTCTTCAAAAGCCCTTAAGGCTTCATCAACGTTTTCAGCCACGGCTGTGCGGGGCGTTGGTATGCCATTCTCTTCCAAAATCGCCAAAAGGTCATACTTATCAACACAGTGTTCAATCGCTTCGGGTGGGTTTATGACGTATAAGCCTAAGCGTTGAAGCCTGTAAAGCATATCCATTCTGAAAACTATCTCTTCCAGCGAGCCTCGCCCAATTGGACGGATTATCAACGCGTCTAACTCATCCAAGACGCTGGTGTCGCCAACGTTTAGGTAGGGTTTGTATCCGACACGGGCAACCAAACGTGAAAAACCGAAGCACATGTGGGGAATGTTGCGCTTGGCTAGGGCTTCTCGAAGCTGGGTTGAACTCCAAGAGTTGCTGTTTCGCGTTACGATTCCAATTTTCAAAAGCGAACCTTCTTTGCGTTGAGTCTGTGAAAGATGCTACTGGATTATGTTCTTAAAGTTTCCGTGAATAGTTAACCCTAAAACTTGTGAATGTACGGGATTAGCTGTTCTGCGTTTTCAAATTTTTCCGAAAGCTGGACCTCTAAGTAGGCGCCGTAATCGTTGAAGTATGGAGAACCCCTCCTCGAAAATAAAGTCAAAACTCTGCCTCTGTGGTCTATTTTGAAACCGTCTGCGCAGGGTTCGTGTCCCCTTATCAAGATTTTGACATTAAATCTTCTCAGCGCTTCGCTTGTTATGTTTTCTCCGAAGAGCTTGCCTGCACCCCTTGGAGATGCGCACACCCCTTTTATCATTTCGTTTGGGTCGCTCCATAGCATGTCTTCCAAGAAACCTTTTTTTGGGTGCAAGTTGTGGGCGTATGCCAAGTCCTCAATCGTTTTGGCTTGTGGTGGTAAGCCTCCATGAATCATCAAATAGCGCTCTTCAACCAACACCGCGTTGTAGAGACGCGCAAATAAATCGCGAACTTTTGAGTACGCCCCCTCCCATTTTTCGCCAAATTTCATTTGAAACTCCATGGGCAAGTCGTGGGGGGAAGCCATAAGGTCTTCGGGTCCCTCGTGGTTTCCCCTCATCAGAATGACTTGTTCTGGGAAAAGGCGTTTCAATTTTAAGACTATATAGTAGACTTCTTTTGAGTATTCGCCACGGTCGCCGTAGTCTCCTAGAAAAACTAGAACTGAGACGCTGTTTTGGTTCATTTTTTGTAGGAAGTTACTTCCTCTTAAAATGTCAATTAGACTATTAAGGTCTCCGTGTAAGTCGCCAACCACCAATGCTTCGCCTTGAGGTTTGAGTTCGATGAGTCTTCCTGAGATGTCAAAGTTTCCAACCTTCCCGTTTTCTTCACAAAGCAACTGCTCAACATCCTCAACCAGCTGGGTAAAACTTTCACACTGGACTTCTAAGGCTTCTTTCACAATTTGTGAAAAGTCTGTTTGCAAACGCCATTTCCTCAAATTATTCAATTTGAACTCTCTTGCTCATAAAACCAAAAATGCTCTTTTCTATTTGGTTTTTGTTGTTTCGAATTCTCTCTAACGTTTCGTTACAGGCTCGTTCCATAGTGCTTTCCTCTGATTCGATGCTGGTTCTTCTCCTTTCCAGCTTTTCAAGGAACTCTTGAAGCCTTGACAAATCACTTTTGGCTTCTGCCACCTCTGCCGATGTTGAGAGTTGCCTTTTCCGCGTTACGACATCAACGCATTTCTGATGAAGGCTTGCCAAGGAATTTTTGTCTAGGATGTTTTCTATCGCTTGTTCCGCCTTTCGCTTTCTTTCAGACTTAAGTTTGAGCCTTCCTTCAGACATCGAGCGGTCTAATTTTTGGAGAATCTGCCTTAAAAGTGGATAATTACTTCCTTCTCTCACAAAGGCTTCGAAGGGATTTTCCACATACTGATTAAGTTTGTTAAACTCTTCCGGAGTTAAACCGCTTCCTCCTCCATGAAACGTTAGTGCCTGAAATTTTATGAAAGGCTTTCGAAGATGCCGCAAACTACGTTTCAGTTCAACTCTCAACCGTTTTGTTTCCATGTCGATTTGACTCAAGCGGCTAATAGTGTCTGTATTTTTTAAATCAGTCATTTTCTGTTGTGTTTTAGCTGCTTCTTCTTCAATTGATGTCTTTTCACTTTGCGCTTTCTCCTTTTGCTCCTCTAGGTTTGCTAGCTGATCTTCGAGGATTTTGAGCTTATCTATGAGCTGGAAGGTTTCTTCTAGGGTTTTGGTTTTAACATACTCTTTCGTTAGGAAGCTCTGAAGTTCTTTCAGCGATTCTTTGGCTTTTTCGAAAAGTGCTAGGAATCTCCTCCTGTCAAGGATGAAGAAGGGAGAAATCTTCGGAAACCAGTTTCTAACATCAACCTCCGTTACTAAAAACGCCCTTTGAGTTTCTTGGGCGAACTCGCTGAAGGTGTCATAGGAAATCTTGTCTGGGACCTTAATCCCGTGCAATCTGTCGAGAAATAGGCGTGCAAGCTTGTTCAACGCTCTGGCTCTACCATAAGTCTTCATATTCCTCTTCTCAATCTCTTTTCCGCTCTTCTCCAGGAGCATCTTACTAACATCCGCAAGATTCTCCAGCGCTTTGCGCATTTCACCGATCAATCTTTGAGCCCTCGCATGAACAGGAATAAAAATTGAGCCAGTTTCGCTTTCAAGCCAGCCTTTGACGTCCGCCGAGGAAAATTTTAGGATTTCGGACAAGCGGATTCCCAGTAGAAGATACGCAGAAGCCATATTTATTTTTCGAGTTTTGTAGGAATTTTTACTCTTTTTTGAGTAACTACTCTTAAATAATAAGTATCTCGTATAGCACTTCGAGATGAAAAACGTGGATGCCAAAACAATCTCATTCGCGTTAATGATGGGCGTCCTCGGAAACGTACTGTTCACAATATCCTATTATGCAGGAAATATTGCCCCTGGAGTGGCTTTTGACTTCTCTCTTATAGCCGCTTACATTGCAGGATTTTACGGTGGACCTTTAGTAGGCCTTATTTCAGGGCTTTTTGTCGGGATATTTCCCGGGATAATGTTTGGGCCTATGGGCATGGGTTCATGGCTGGGACTGTTGGGTTTACCTCTTGGAAAAGGACTGACAGGTTTAACTGCTGGAATAGTCTCGAGAGGTTTAGGCTTAGGGCGGAGACCATATTCATCCCTTCTTGCAGTTCCAGCAACTCTTTTGGCTTTTGTCCCAGAATGCCTCTTCACTTATGCCTACTTCGCTTATCTAATGCCATTCTTCCTTGGAAGCGGAGGACCATCCATATTCATCTATGGCATATTGCCAAAAGCCCTAGGTGAAGTAACCATCATAAGCTTTTTGATGGCCGCCCTCATAGGCAATCACGGCTTCAATGACTTTGTAGGCAGGTTTTTCATAAAACCATACATAATCCCAAGGCTCAAAGCAAACAAATCCGATTAAAAACCCAGAGATTTCGCTAATATTTCAGCATTGATTTTTCCAGCTTTAAAGACTTTACCAGTTTTCACATTGTTAACGATCAGTACGGCTGGTGCGAATAGGTTTGGGTCGATTTTGTAGAAGTCGTAGTTTGCCTCTTTGAAGACTTCTATGAAGGGTTTCCCATAGCTTTTGGAGGCTTTAGATGGAGCTTTCTCCACAATCTCTTTCAGTTCTCCTTCATCCTCATATTCAAGCGTATAGTAGGCTATTCCGCCGTAGAGTATCGCATCGTTTGTTCTCGCCATCGCCTGTGCAAACTTAGGATGGATGGTCGGAATCGGGGCGCATCCCCAAGCATACAAGATCACGTTTGGATTTAATCCAAGATTGCTGAGTTTGTGAATTCCAGTCTCAACTATCCTTCCCGAAACCTGTGTTGCGCCGGCTATGCTGGATGTCGGCGTCAGAATCACCGCTAAATTTTCAGATGAAACATGGCAGTCTTTTACAAATCGTTCTAGTAGTTTCTCTGGCGGATGCTTGTCGGTTTCCAATGCTATAACAGCCTTGTCAAAATCATCCTTGTACCCGATCTTCTCGTAGATTTCCTTAGGCTTTAAGGCTAAGGCTCTTGCGGGTCCAGAGCCTATTGCGAAGTAGTCGCCCTCTCTTATTTGCCAACCTGCAAACTGTGAGCCCAAGGTTGCGACGGCTGGGTGGTCTGTGTAAACGAATATTGACGGAAGCTCCAGTTCTCCGTATTGCCTATAAGTTATCTCTGCTTTTCCGCAGCCTCCCATGCAGATTTCCGTTATGATCTTTCCCGCCTCAAGTCCTCCCTTAGAAGCTATTCCAGCATCCAAAACGGTTGCTCCGGAGCTTGTTTTTTCAACCTTCACCCCATAAAATTCTGGGTTTTCGCGTAATTCCTCTAGGAGTTTCCATGCCAAGCGATTAACGCTTAAGGTTTTTTCCACCAAGTTTTTCTCCTTAAAGAAGTTTTTCGTAATGGCTCAGATGGGGATTTTTCTCCTTTAAAACATAAAGTTTGCCTTCTCCCTGCTCCGCCAGGTCTCCGAGAAAAAGGTAAAAGGGTCCAGCAACTGTTTCGCCTTCTTCGATTTTGACCTTTTCCTTGATGCTGTCTATTGTGAAGGTTGGAAGAACAGACTCTAAAAATCCTCCGACCACAATTTTGCCGCTGGTCATGCACGCTCCCGCCCTTACTTCAGAATCTTTCTGAACATAAACGGTTCCGTCACGCATCCGGAAACCCACAAACTGACCAGCATTTCCATAAATTTTGATTATGCCTCTCCTCATGTGGGCTCCCGCTTCGTTTCCAACATTCCCATAAACAATTATTTTTCCTCTATGCATGCCTTCACTGCTTCCGCGGTATGGAGCCCCCAAATAGTCGCCAGCATTCCCATGGATTTCGATGGCTCCACCCTTCATCATTGAGCCAGCCCATCCGCCGACGTTTCCATGCACGACTATCTTGCCGCCCTTCATTTCCTCGCCCAAGTGCATGCCAGCATCCCCAAAAATCGTTATTTCTCCGCTTTTCATGCCTGCTCCCATCCTTCTAACCTTGCTCACATCACCTTGAATAGTAATTACTTCTTCAGGTGGGTTTTCCGTTTTGACTTCTTCAACCTTGAAGAGTTCTCCAAGTTTCTTCTGTTTGTTTCCTTCCCAGATTTTCAGTCCTTCTATTTCTTCGCGCGTTCTGCCACTAAAAGCCTCTGGGCTTATGCACTCAGCAATTATTGGATACTTAAATTCCTTTAGGGGGTAGAGGTTTATCATTTCAGACACTGGCCTTAACAGATATGGGGTTTGAAACTTTAAGATAATCCTCTGCCACAGGGTAGTTTTCGTATTCAACCGTCCAGTATTCTCTGAACCTCCTTTTCATCTCGTCGGATATTCTTATGGGTTCGGAGGTTTGCACATCAAGCCACATGGTGGCGCCTTCCACATGCTTCAAGACTTCGCCGTTTTTGACAACTATTCTTCCATCTTTAATGGTGTAGGCGGCCCCTTTAAACGCCTTCCTTAAAGCCTTATACTTTCTGGAAAGGCCGGTTTTTTCTGGGTTTACGTTGTATATGGCTATGTCCGCATCCGCCCCTACGCCTAAATGCCCCTTACCTTTCAGTCCCAAGGCTTTTGCTTGTCCAGCCCTCGTCACTATCGCAATCTCATAAAGGCTCAGTTCACGGTCTATGGACGGAAGAAGACTTCTACTCCTCGCTCGGGGATTAATCCTTTTCAGAGTCGCTTCTCTGGCTTTTCTGCTCATTAACCAGGCAATAATCTTTGGGTAGGAGGTGAAGGGGCCGCCGTTTGGATGGTCGGTTGTCATAAAGATCTTCCACGGGTCCCTGATTAGTAGGGCTAGTTCGAGGCCTATTGACCATTGGATTGCGTGGACGTAGCTCTTGCGGCGATAACGGAAGGGCACAATTCCAGAGCTTGTTTCGGTTTCCACGTCGTGGTTTACCCATTTGTTTCCGCTCAGCTCGTGAAGCGTGTACTGGAACGGGCCGTCTGCGGTCATGGTGGTCGTGTCTGTGAATATCACTTGACCCATGTCCAAAGTTACATGAGAGTGATTGTTGACGTAGTTTGCGATTTCCTCTGCTCCTGATTCCAACGTTCTCCAGTCAGAGCCTTTAAAGGCACAGAATTGGCAGTGGGTTACGTGAATTGCTGGTTTGTTTTCAGCGGCCAAATCCTCAACGCATTTCATGGTTTCCAAAGCCGTTAGATAGTTTCCAGGTTTTCCAAGGTTATTAGTGTGGACGTGGATCGTGTGGGGCAAGCTTAGAAGCTTGTTCACCTTGCATAGTCCACGGATGATTTCGCGCGGAGTGAGGCGGAAATATGGAACTTGGTCGTCTAGGCTGCCGACGTTGTGACCGAAGCCCCAAGCCTCCAGTCCGCCGGGATTAACGATTTTTATGGCGTATCCTTTTGTGGAGGTTATCATCCAAGCCACATACCTTGCGCATCCCTCAATTTTTCCTTCCCTCAAATATTCAAGAACGAACCACCAGTCGCCGAGAAGCGGATAGCTAGCCTTGTCAACCATTGGAGTGTCGCTTAACTCCTCATGGGTGTGTTTAGCCTCCAAAGGCGGCATGGAAGGATTCATTATCGTGGTGTAACCCATCCTCGCGTAACGATAACCAGTCGTAAAGGTGGATGGAATCGAGTAGCCAACCCCGGACCTAGTTACAGATGTTTTACGCTCAAAATCCCTGAAATGGTCTTCAGGTCTCAGGAGTCTCCCAGTGTTCACTTCTGAACCAGCAATGTGGCAGTGGATATCTACGCCGCCGGGCATCACAACCATTCCAGAAGCATCAATTTTTCTCGCTTTACGCTCGTTAACTTTTTCAACTATTTTCCCATCTTTGATGGAGATGTCCATTTTTTCCCCGTTGACTCCGCTGATTGGGTCGTAAACGAAACCGTTTTTTATTAGAAGCTCCATTTATGACGCCTCGGCTTGCTTCCTCTTTCTTACTTTTCTAACCTCTGAAAGAATTCTCCGCAAGATTTCCTCGTCTGGAAGCACTCCTCTTGGCGGTTCAACAACTTTTTTGAGGGGAAGCGGCACATGGTCCATGCGGTATGCTGTTCCGTTTGCTTCTATCCCAACGAAGGCTGAGGGGAAGACAACGTCAGCCATTTGGGCCGTTGCGTTCATGTGGGGGTCAACAACTATTAGTGGATTCTTGACTAGATGTTCAGCCGCTTTTTTGGGGAAGTTTGCCACAGGGTCTGACGCAACTATTAAGGCTGCATCTGATTCCTTGCGTAAGAGAACATCAACAGCCGATGTTTCTCCGGGGTTATACCGT
>Ga0315308_1000157_pt1 | contig 36206 bp, 31 predicted proteins | sample TDP3_MG_FD_203078 | JGI IMG/M metagenome (GOLD analysis project Ga0315308, IMG submission 203078) | Freshwater sediment microbial communities from Lake Towuti, South Sulawesi, Indonesia - TDP3 | ecosystem: Environmental > Aquatic > Freshwater > Lake > Sediment | place: Indonesia: South Sulawesi...
AATTTTAGTCATAGACCTTCTATCGTAGAATCGTTTGAAACCTAATTTTTCATATAGAAAATGTGGCGGATACTTCGGATCTGCGAATAAGGTGAGAGCGTCAAGTTTCTTGTCGATGCCCACTTGGATCAGCCTTTCCATCATGGACCTTCCAATGCTCCTTCGCCAATAGCCGGGAAGGACACCCATTGGTCCTATATACCCTAATTGCAGAAGTTCACCCTTTACCATTGCTTGCTTCTTAAAAGAACAAAGGACTCCGATAGGTTTTCCGTCAACCTTGGCGCAGAGCATCAGGTCGTTGTCTGTCCAGAGAGCTTTTCTCCACCATCTGAACAGATCCATGTTGAAGTTGATCCTCATCTCATACATTTCTGAGAAAGCCGAGTTCAATATGTCTCGGTAGGCCGAAACCTCTTTTTCTACCCAATTGGACACTTCAAAATCTATGACACGCGAAAGTTCTTTGAGTGCCTCTTTCATACTTAAACCTTTCTTTCTCTTCCGCTAATTCTTGGATTATAATTGAGAAATGCGATAATATACAAAAATTTAAACCTTTCTAACCCCTAAATTTCAGATTTTCTTCAGAATCAACCCGCAGAAAAAATGGGGGGTTTGTGGGAGAGTGTGGAGACATCACCAGCTCTAGTGGGTTCAAATCCCTTCCCCCGCACTTTTGGACCAGCCTTGACTTTTGATTTTGCTCGTAACAAGCGATAAATAATAAATGATTACCATAAAATGAGGGGTGAGCATGTGAGAAAATTGGTTAAGGGGTTTGTCCACAGGCCAGGTGTTCATTGTGGGTCCACATCACTTAGAGATGTTTTTGAGTTTTTATGGTCACAAGTTTAGTGAAGACATGGTTTTCGGGTTAAATTGCGGCTTGGGCTTTGTTTATTGGTCAATGAAAAGGGCTGTGCCTCCAATATTTGTTGGCGGGTTAGGCAGCAGAGGAATAGAGGACGTATGTCGGATACTTGGGATTAAATGGGAGAAGAAAACCACGGCAAGCGCTAAAAAGGCGTGGCAAGCTGTCAAGGAGCTGATCGATAACGATGTCCCTGTGGTGCTTCAGGTTGACATGTTCTACCTCGACTTCTGGAGAGGCAAGACGGGTCACTTCGGTGGTCACGCGATCGTTCTCGCTGGATATGACGAAGAGAGAGGGGAGGCTTACGTCACAGACGTCCGTAACGAAAAGATTGAGGCAGAGCGAAGGGAAGGCGGACTTTTCGCCACTTCTCTTGAGAGCTTGGCAAAGGCGCGAAGCTCTACATTCAAACCATTTCCACCCAGAAACGCTTGGGCGATATTTACCTTTCCAAAGGAATTGGTGCCGTTGGAGAGAGCCATTAAAACGGCGATCAAAACCAATGCAGAGCGTTTTCTGAAATCTCCTATTAAGAATTTTGGCGTTAAGGGAATAAGACATTTTGCGAATCAAGTTCTCAAATGGCCTGACATCATACGCGGCACCGTCTACGATCCTATTCAATTTAAAGCCCAGATCCCAATGCTCAAACTGAATCTTTTTCTCGCCTACGCTTTTATGGAAGAAGCGGGCACGGGAGGGGGTCTCTTTAGAAGAATATACTCGCGGTTCTTAAGAGAGTCCAGCGATGTGCTTCACGCAAAAATTCTGGGAGAGGCAAGCGATTTGACGATGAAATCGGCTGATGTCTGGACGGAGATAGCGAATATTCTGCTCGTGGCAAGTGAAGCACAGCGGGATAAGGTTAAAGACATTTTGGCTAAAGCCCAACCAAAGATAATGGAATGCGCTGAAATAGAGGAGAAAGCCTTCAAACTGCTCGCATCAGTAGCATAGATCACGGTTAGACTAGAAAGTTGAAGGCATGAAAGTGTGTGCGCACAAGTCTTTAAAATGCGATTTTAAAATGGTAGCCCGGAAGAGCTTTGAGCTCCCCTTTAAGGTTTGCGAAATCAGGGGAAGAGCAACGAATCAAGGTCACCATTTATATAAATTCCGAGAATTTAAACCGAGATCTAAACCTAGCCCCCCCACTACATTCGAATCGTCATTTCCGCCCAATTTCAAAATAAACCTACGAAAAATATAGAACCCTAACCCAACACAATGAAACATATTTGGCTCCAAATAGAGGGGTCTAGTACCGTTGCACGCACGCACACACAATTAGGCTGCTGTAGGTATCGGCTCGTTTGACATAGGCGTTTTCTCCCGCCAAATCTTCACACTTGGAGGACAAATGACTACTCGCTCCTCACCTAGTCTTGCGATATCTCCGCCGACAGACTCAGCGAACTCGCATAACTCGTTTACCGCACGTTTAACGTCATCGATGCTTTTGTTTGCGAGAGGAGTTATCCTGAGGATCAGTATGTTCCCGGATTTTACCTCGGTTTTCACATTGTCCAACTCAGATAAGTCGCGCAGAAGCATGGCTTTCAGGTAGGTTTTGCCAGAAAACCCCTTAACTTCAACTTCTTCCTTTTCAACTTTCTTGGATTTGCGGAATACACGGCCTAAACCTGGCAAACTTCTCCTCTCTGACACTTTTATTCTGCTTTTCTATACTTTAAGTGTTTCCTAATTTAGTATCTGAACTCCTAATAAAGATTAACTATTAAAGTGTTTTATGAATTCAAAATTTAGATTCAGTCTTCATTAAACCTTGGATTCAAGTTCCTTAATTAGACTCCATATTTCGTCGCCGACAAAGTGCATATTTCTAACAACAACGCCCTGCTTAACCTTCTTTGCTTCGTCCAAATCGTACATTGCCTCGCCCACCGCTATTGGCTTACCATGCCTCTCATCCACAACAAGAACAAAATCGCCCCTTCCAAATTCTCCCTCAAAACCTCTGATTCCTGGCGCCATAACGTTTGCCCCATTACACACATGCGGAACAGCCCCCATGTCAACAACAACTCTAGGTGCCAAAGCCAAAAATTCGCTGAAAACTAACGTCGGAAAAACATCCTCTCCGGCCTTGGCCAGTAACGGCATGCCATTGATAAGAAAGATTTCAGCAAATTCTGTTTCAACAAGCTCAACATTAACTTTAGCCTTAAAAATCTGCTCTAAATTGATCTTCAGTTTTTCCGAGACCTTGCTTAGGAGCGCCACTGCCTCTCTGCTTTTCAAGAAATACCTCCTAAATTTTTCTGGCATGATACTTCTCTCTTAGATAGATTTAAATGGTATAAGTTTAAGTATAAAAGACATAAAACTACAATCTGAGGGCGCAAAATGAGCGAGATGACAACCGAAATCCTTGAACAGAACCTAGGAAAAATTGTGCTCGTCCGACTAAAAGGTGGAAAAAGCCTACGTGGAAGACTGAAAGGATTCGATCAGCACCTAAACCTGGTCTTGGAGGAAACTGAAGACACCACGAGCGCTGAAAACCTGAAAAAACTAGGGCTAATAATCGTTCGTGGGGACAACGTGGTTCTTATTTCGCCACCGCCAAGGTGACAACTTTGGGAAAAGGAACATCATCCTTTGGCAAACGCGCTGGAAAAACGCTTCACATACGATGTAGGCGGTGTGGAAGAAGAGCTTACAACGTCGCAAAGAAGCGATGTGCAGCTTGCGGTTACGGAGAAACAACCAATATACACTCATATTCATGGCGAACAAGGAACCTTCATAGAGAGAGACTTCGTTAGAACATTTCTGTACTGCGAAAATCAATAATAATCGCCTATCAGAATGCTATTATTCTGTCATACGGGCATGCGCGTTCTTCACATCTTCTTTACTCTTAGCCCACAAGATCGCTGCAGGAGACACTATCCATAGCCAAACATTGAAGAATCCCCATACTACATCCAAAGGAAAAGGCAACATTTCTAAACCTATTAGGACAACTATAAAACTGGCTGCGACATCAACCAATATAATCCCTATTTTCTTTACTTCCATTCTCTCCTTTCTCCAGGAAATGTTGACTTAAAATCAAAATGTTATCAAAAGCTATGTACTACTGTAATAACCCTTGTCGATTTTGACGTAGATGAGTGGTCCCTTGCTCCGAGCCAGATCTCTTGCTTTCCTCAAAGTGTTGTTAACAACATTCACTATTTGTTCTTCTTCGTTAATGTAATCTCTATTTTTCTCGCCTAATTCCATTTTTAGGAGATTCTCTGCAAGAATCGAAGTACCACAGATCTCTCCGTTCCTGATAAGTGTGGAAATTATCACATCCTGCATTTCCTGACGGTTAACAAGCCTTCTCCATACCGGTTCAGCGTTGCCAAGAATTTTTGTAACTCTATCCCATCTCTTAGAATTCTCGTTGCCTATAAGCAGCTTCACTCGCTCTTTCCATTTTTTAAACCAGATCCCAGTCCAAACGTCCAAAAACTCTTCCAACTCACTTGGATTTTCGTTAAAAAACTTTTCCAACCTTTCCACGAGTTCGCATTCACTTGCTTCCGTTCCAACAAGCCTCCAGTGGACTTTAAGGTAGTTTGTCAAGTCTTGACATGCTATTTGGAGTATCTTTCGATCTGCACCGAACACATCCAGCATTGGATTTCTGTCTTTAAGTTTCTCTGACAACAGTATCTCTATGAAATTCATTAGTTATTCCTGCTGGAAGCCTTCTCCACCTTAAATTAGAGACTCATCTTTTAATTAAGCTTTATTTATGGTTGCTTCTATAACTTTCTTCAATAATTTTTAGCTATATTTCTGTTATAGAAATATTCCACGAGCCCATTTTACAACTTATTCAAGAAAATCCGGAAGTTGATTGACACTTTCGAGAATCAAATCAGGTTTCTCCATCTCCAATTCCCTGCGAGAGAAAATTCCAGACAAAACCCCAACTGTTTTGGCTCCAGTGGTTTTTCCAGCTTTTATATCTGCAACAGAGTCCCCAACAACAGCACATTCACAAGTTTGAATACCTAGCTGGTTTGCGCACTTTATTAGTGCCTCTGGAGAGGGTTTGGGATGATGCGTATCCAAGGCTGTTATCACGTATTTGAAGTATTTTGCTAAGCCGAATTTTTCCAACTCTCTAATAACTTCCTTCTTAGAAACATAACGCATGGTAACTAATGCAAGCTTTGCCTTTTCTGAAAGTTTTTTCAGCGTATCTGAAATGTTTGGTATTGGTTTCGATTTTGAGTCTGTTGCTTGATAATAAGCGTAACGATATATCTCTAAAAATTTCTGCACATCAATTCCTTTCACTATATCATTTATCGGAAGGTTCTGTTCAAGCCTCTTCGGAATTTCCGTCACTATTTTTAGGTTAAACCTCCTTTGTCCAATCGTTGCAAACGCAGTTTTTACTGCTTCTAAGTATGCTTCTTTTGAGTCGAGTATTGTGCCGTCTAAGTCTAGGAGTATCCCTTTAACCTTCAACTTTTTGCTTTCCATCCCTATCCATCTATTTAAGTGCTCGTTACTGCTATTTGTTTCGATAAGTTTTTATTTACGGTTAATCGTCTAAGGTAAATACCCGATAAATCTGCTGAGGCAAAAAAGTTAGGAATAATTGGCGATGGTTAGAAAAGCACGCATACGTTTAACAAGCACGGATTACAAGAAACTGGAAGAAGTCTGCGAGGAACTTAAGACCATAGCCCAGAAGACAGGAGTCAAAATGACTGGCCCACTTCCATTACCCACCAAAAGGCTGCGCGTTCCGGTATTGAAATCGCCTTGTGGTGAAGGCACAGCTACATGGGACAGGTGGGAGATGCGCATTCATAAGCGCCTAATTGATATTGATGCTGAAGAGCGTGTTATGAGGCGTATCATGAGGATTCGTGTTCCAGAGGAAGTACACGTAACAATAGAGCTTCTGTAATCATTTAGGCGACAGTTTACTTTCCTTTTGCCTTTGCCAGCCGGTAAGGAGGCATTCTCCGCATTTTTCCAGAAATTCTAGCCCCTTGTTCGTTGTTTTTAAACTGCCATTCTCATTAGTTTCCAGTAGTTTATTCTCTAGCAAAATGCTAAAGTACTGTTTGGTTTGTAAATATGAGAGACCAGCATCTCGCATTAGTTCTGTCTTTTTATTCCCACGCGTTGCTTTCCTCAATATGTCCATAACAATTTCGTGTCTGTCTCTGTTAACCATTTTCACCACTGAAAATTTGTTCCACTGGTATCTAAATTTTGTTATTCGCTGAAATAACGATAGATATCTTCTCATGTGATGTTTTGCAAGAAAAATCCATACGACATTATCATGAGGATTAGGCTTGCTATAAACGCTGAACCCCAAATTTTCTTGTTCCAAAGGAAGACTTTGAATCCGTCAAGAATCCCGAAAGGGATGAGGTTAAAAAGTGCTATCCATGCGTTGAAGGCTGCGCCTAGAAAAAGTATTACATTGCATTGGGGAATCAGGAACGCTGCGGCTAGAAATATCGTTGACAATGTGATATTTGTCGCTGGTCCAGCGATGGATATTTTTCCCATGTTTTCTCTGTCGATGAGTCCTCCTATCATGACTGCGCCTGGAGATATGATTTTGAAAAGTGGTGAGATTGTAGAAAGCAGTGTTAGAATGGCGCCCATAAGTGTTAGTCTAAACTCTGCCCATAACCCTTTTCTTTGGGCAGCTATCTTGTGGGCCAACTCATGTGTGAAAAAGGATGTTGTTAGAATTGCTGTAAATGCCGCTAACATTATGGGTTCCCATATTTTTGCGTAGTCTGGGAACATCCCTACTGATAGTCCTATGCCTATGACAAGTACTGTTGCTATTGCTAGATGCCTGATTTCTCTACTGCTGAAATGTATTTTTTGCCTTGGCGTTTCTTTTGGTACGTAGGTAATTGTGTATTCGTATGGTCTTTGTTTTTGGGTGATGATTGTTTGTGTTTTTTCTTTTGGTGTGCGTGCGAGTTCTATTTGTGGGCATTGGTGATTTTCTGGTAGGCGGTGTTCTGAGCAGAAGTAGCCTTCGCAGTATGGGCATTTGAAGGGTAGGAATGTTTCTTTTTGGCATTCTTGGCATTTCATGTTGGGCTTGCCTTTTGTGGTTATGATGGTGTTGGTTAAGGGTTTATGTGTTTCTGTGTGTGCGTGCAACGGTGCTAGACCCCTCTATTTGGAGCCAAATAGGCTGGTTTGGTTTTGAGTTGTGTGAAAAAGAGGAACCGAATGAACAGTCTGGTGTTGGATTTCGTTCGCTAAGGCAGCATAGAGATAGTCAATAATGCGGTTAATGCGAGGATGATGCTCTTTGTGGGCGTTTTGAGTATCCTTCGAAGAGTGTTGACAGTGAGGTTGTGGATAAGCACGGTGAAATCATACTGGGCTTGAATAAGAAAGGGCAAATAGTTAACATGACAATAATAAACGCACTAACACACAAAGAGAAATAAGTATAAAAACGTAGTGTTAGCCTGCGGCTCCCAATCGCCCGAGGTGTCGGGCTGAAATTTGGGTCACACAGCGTCTGGACGATAAATTGAGGACTAGTCGCCTAGTTGGCGTATGGTGTCTGCATGATGTTTGCTTTCATTGTGATTGCAAATATTGGGTTAAGTGTGTTCCTTTTCTGAACTGAAAAACTCTATGCTCCCCATTCCTTTTATGAAAGATGGAGAAAACTTCGATTTCCGGAATCTGAGTGGAAAGTTCCTTTTCGAGTTCTTTAACTTCGGGTGACGATTGGAGGATAAGATTGAAGCTGCCTTCTGTAATTTTGGGATAGTTGTTACTATGAGGATTTCCCTCTGGATGCACCTCTGCCATAATCCTTAGTCTAGGTTTTACTGAAGCTTTTTCTATCGGTTGTGATTTTGCGATTATAGTTTGGTCGGTAATGTATGAAAATGCTTCTTTAACTTTTTTTAGTGTTTCTTGAGAAATTTCTACTTTCTTCTTTTCTAAATGTTCACGCAGAACGTTCATAAGCATTTGATAAAATAGGTGTTCTTTTGGGACCGTCTCGAAAAAGGACCCGTCAATTAGAGAAACTTTCACTTTATCGCCTTCTTTGTGTGTCCTTATAAGATAAAGACATTTTCTTTCGAATTGGAAATAACGTCTGCTTAGAGCAAGTTTGCCATCAATTATTGTGGCAATTCTAGAAACTAAATGATCACCATTAACTACGTCTATTTCTTCGAGGCTTTTATATTTGGTCGGGATTGTGGAGTTAAAAGAAGCGATGCTTCCACCTTTCGAATCTTTTAATTCTATTAAGCTACCGCCAATGTATTGTTCACGTTGTTTCTTTACTTTAAAAAGAAAGTCAGGAAAATGTTGGGATTGTGAATAGAGGAGTCTCTCTTGTATTCCTTGCTTCTTTAGCATATCAGCGCCATAATTTGCCCAAAAGTCCACACCGTATATTTGTTTAGCATCTTTCCGATTGTCGATGTATGCTAAATCCTTTCCACATGTTCTTATCACAAGTTCTTCTAAAGGGGAATGAAGGTTTATTGTACCTTTTTTCAAGTTGTTTACTGCCCTGACAAAAAGAGTGGTTGCGTCAATTAGAGACGTCAAAGAAGCCTCCCTTGTTTTGTGATAACTCCTTTGGGTTGCCAGATTTCTCTTAAACTTGATGTATACCTGTAATAATCGTAGTATTTCGAGACATCGTCAGGGGGTCTTAAAGAGGTCAATCGCTTTTTAATGATTTCAACATAATTTGGGTCTATTTCTATTCCTATTGAATTCCTCCCAAGCTGATACGCAACTACTAAAGCGGTTCCTGTTCCAGCAAGAGGGTCAAAGACAGTGTCTCCTGGTAAAGTAGAGGAGAGAATTATTCTTAGAAGCAATGCAACAGGGCTCTGTTGAACATGAACTCTGTTTCCCTCGTTGTCTCTTATCGCTTCATCCCCAGCAAAATATCCTGAAGTTAACTCCCTGATGTCATCCCAGACATCTGTGAGGTAAACTCCATTTTCCCTCTCATATTTATGTTCGGGAAGGGGCGGCAAGTCTATACGTAATTTGTTAAAGACTCTCGGGCTGTCTCCCTTGGTGGCATAAGCAATGATTTGATACTGTTTAGAAAATCTAGCATTCCCAGGAACAGCAGATGTTTTCTTCTTCCAAACGATAAGGTTTTGGAATTTCCAGCCTGTTTTTCTAAGAACCCTTAATACTCGTTCAGTATTCTTTTCTCTTTGCATGAAATAGATGGCTCCACCCTCCACCGTAGCTTTATAAACTTTGCGTAAAATCTCCTCCAGCCAGCTCCAGTATTTCCAAGCTGGTTGATTGTCATCAAAGAATCTGTAATCCTTTCCTTGTCTGTAAGGTGGGTCAAGGAAAGTAAGGTGAATATTACTGACCGAGCCTTCGTTAAGATACTTAATGCAGTCCCCTTCGAGCGCCTTCCAGTATGCATTTGTTTTACTTTCTGAGTTAAGGCTAGTTAGCATAACTTCCTTTTGTTGTCTCATTTCCGAGGCAAAGCCTTCTCTTTCGCTCTCTTTCAGTGCAATGCAATATCCTTTCTCTGTTTTGTTAAGTTCGACTCTGCTGCCTATTGGAAATCTGTTTTTCAGATATGGCGACCAAAGTCTCCCGTATTTGTCAAGTCTTGCTGGGTTATCATTTAACGTAGTATAACATGGTAAGCTGGTATTTCCAATCAATTCTGACAGACTCTCAGATGGAATCTGGATAAATCCTCGTAGAACCTCCATCCTTTGGAGAATTTTGCTTATCATTCGTATCCTCTCTTACTAGAGTATTTTCTCTTCTAATAAGTTTAATTTTTCACGTATGAATGACTAAAAATTTAAGGCGGTTCCTTTTACACGTCGTCATGGGACTAAAGATGAGCGAAACAAAAGTGCCAATCGAATTTGGAAGAGAGGAGCTTTCTTGCTTAATTGATTTTCTTGTTGATGACCTTCGTTTTTGGAGTGAAAAGGGCTTTGAAAGCAGAGAGGAGAAAGAGCAATTCCAACGTATAGTCAGCGTGGCAAGTAAGTTTTAAAAAAGCCTAGCAACACAAACCAAAAAGAGGGATAAGGTATGCCAAAACGTTCAATAACCTTTGAACAATTTAAAAAAGCGCTAGCTAAGTACTACGAAGATTTTACAATTGGCTATCAAGAACAACCGACAGAACAAGACCTAAAAGACTTATACGAAGATTTCTTAGAATCTGGTGAAACCTTAGACGAATACTTAAAACATTGCCAACAAGAAGATATATAGAGATAAAGTGTCTAGCTGATGAGTAAACCAAAGAAAGAAATCTTTCTCCTAGCTATATCCGAACATTAGAATGCCCTAAGGCGCATTTGGAGAAGCAACGAACAATTTCTTTGGAAGAATAGCCTATAAAATCAAGTCGAAAGATTCGTTCACATTCTTACTAAAAGAGAAATATTGCGGGACGTCTTCAAACTTTAGTTGTTAAATACTTAAAACAGATGACTTTAACTAAGCCTAATCGTAAACACTTCAAGAGGGAAAGCAGCATTTGAAGGCTTTCAGTTTTGTTCATGCCGCGGATTTGCATTTGGGCTATTCCCAGTATGGCTTAGAAGCTAGACGCGAAGACTTTGATGGCGCTTTTCAAGAATTAGTCGACAAAACGATTGAGTTAAAGCCAGACTTCATGATCATCGCCGGAGATTTGTTCCATCATGCACGTCCCTCGAATGTTACACTGGAAAACGCAATCAAAAACTTCAGTCGCCTGCGTGAGGCTGGGATTCCAGTTTTAACCGTTGACGGTTCGCACGATTCAGCGCCTAATGTTATTACTGGCACTATTTTGAACCCTCTTGACAGTGCTGGGCTAATCTATCATTTGCCAAGGCATGAAGGAGCCTGCTGGCAGAAGCCGGACTGCTGCTACGTCTACGGCGTGCCAAACTTCAGAACCAGGCGCAAAACCGAAGAGTCTCTTCCAGCCTTCATGGAACAAAACAAGCCAACACCAGACCCCGCCTTATTCAACATCTTCGTTTTTCACATGGCTTTAGACCTTCCAAGCGTTAAACCGCCCTATATGGAGGCTGAGGCTCCGCCTGAGCTTATACCAGAAGGCTTCAACTATTATGCCGCCGGACACGTGCACATCCCCTACAAAGAGAAGTTCAAAACAGGACTGCTGGTCTACAGCGGATGCACAGAAACCGTCAACTATGACGAAGCCAAGATCAAGAAAGGCTTCTACCACGTTAAGGTGGATGAAAAAGGAACTGTTTCAACAGAGTTTACAGAGCTTGAACCCAAACGCAGATTTGTTGTTTTAGAGCAAGATTTTACAGGTGTAAGTCCATCCAAAATTACAGAGCTGACTGTTCAACTTGTGAAGGGAGCTGATGAAGACGGAGCAATCATTATTCCAATGCTGAAAGGAGTCTTGCCAGCTGAGGCAAGCCGCGCAGAAGTGGACGTCGCCCAGATCAGAAACGCCGCTGAAAAGGCTTTGCTTGTGCATCCCGTTGTCTTATTACGTGAAAGTGAGGTTTCGGAAGAAATTGTTCGTTCAATATTCGAAAGCGAATTCAAAGATTTGAAAACGAAGGCTTTCGAATACTTTCTACAGATTTTCTCTGAACGGCACAACCGTGATGAAGCCGAAAGAATAGCCCGCATCGCAGTGAGCTTAATTGAACCATTAACCAAAAAGCAGGAGGAAAAAGTGAAACAAACCATAGAGGAGCTTCTGAAATGAAGATTGAAATTGTCCATCTGGAAAACATACGCTCACACGTAAAATCAACAGTGCCCTTCACAAGAGGCTTCAACTGCCTCGTCGGCGGCCTAGGCTGCGGAAAATCCAGCATCTTATTCACCATAGACTTCGCCTTGTTTGGAGACCCGCTTGGCAGAAGCTACGACTACCTACTACGTGAAGGCGCAGACAGCGGAAAGGTCACAGTTCAATTCATTCAAAACGGGAAAAGCTACAAAATAACTCGTGGACTGAAAAGACGCGGAAAAGGCATAAACCAAGACTTTGACGAACTGAAACTTTTCGAAGGCGAAAACGTTATAGCAAGCATGAAAGGCGAAGCTGTAGCTGAACAGCTTAAAGCAATAACTGGATTGGATAAGGACCTTTTTCGTGAGATAGTGTGGGTGAGACAAGAACACTTGAAAGAACTTTTAGACGCAACACCGAGAGAAAGACAAAAACGCTTAGACGAATTGTTCGGTTTGTCAGACTATGAAGCAGCATGGAGCAATCTTGCAGGCTATCAGAAAGAATACGAAGGAGAAAGGAAAGCCTACGAGAAAGACCCCGACGTTGTTGGGATGGAAAAACTAAACACAGAATACAACCGAACAGTTGAAGAATTCTCACTCATCGAAATCGAATTGCAAGAAACATCGAAAAAGCTGAATTCTGCCAAAAAAGCCTTAGAAGAAGCTGATTTGAAGCTTAAAAAGCTGGAAGAGGTAAAAACTCAGGTTGAAGAACTTAGACGCAAAGAGGCACAAGTACAGGCAAACCTAACCAACATCGAAGATGCATCAGCCGCATTAGCTGAAAAAATTGACGACAGAAGAGGCGCTATTGAAAATTTTAAGCAACGCCTAACAGCCATGGAGGCACAATTAGAATCTAACAAGGCTGAACTTAGAGAAGCTGGAATTTCGCATGACCAATCGATTGAAGCTTTACGACAGTATCTGACAACGTTTGACGACCAAATCTCCAGCCTAAAAGGGGAGCAAGAAGCCGCCTTCAGAAGCACGCGAGAAGATCAGAAAAGAATTTCTTCACTTTCTGCTGAAAGTCGCTGTCCGCTCTGCCTACAACCACTAACGGAGAATTACAAGAACAGCCTAATCCAAAGGCTTCAAGAAGAAAATGGCGGGAGACAAAAAACAGTAAGTCAACTCCAAAGCGACATCGAAGAGCTTCAACAAATTAAAAACAAGGCAAACGCTGCCTTTTCGATCTTGCAGACGCTTGCCCCGAGAATTGGGGATCTAAAAACCCGCATAGACGAAGAATCTGAAGCGTTGGCTGCGCTTTCAAAAGATTTTGAGGAAAAACAAAAATTGGAGAAGGAACTGCGCTTGCAACTTGATGCCGTACGAACTGAAATCAGCAGATTTGACATGTCCGAGCTGGAAGTCGCCAGAATTCAAAGAGAACAAGCCTTCAGACATTACTATCTGTTGGATTCTGATTTGCGAACTAAGGAAAACCGCAAGAAAGACTTGATTAAGCGTTTGGACGAGACAAAGGAGAGAATCGACCAAGCTCAGCATAAAATTGAGCGTATGGAGAAAATATTGAAAGTTGTTGAGGTCATTGGCGGCATACGCGATGCCTACAGAAGTATTCAGCCCAAACTGCGAAGCGAATTTGTAAAAGTCCTCAGAAACTTTGTTCAGCAAGTTCTCGACAGTTTAGTGGGCGGAGAAGGGGCGCTCATAAACGTCTTGATCGACGAAACATATACACCATATGTCAAAAGCGAAAGCGGCGTTGAAAGGGAAGTTTCAAATCTGTCCGGCGGAGAAAGAACACTGCTTGCTTTTGCTTACCGCCTTGGATTAGGTCAGTTGATTATGCAGTCCAGAACTGGCCACGGTTTAAGCATGCTGCTACTTGATGAGCCAACAGAAAGCTTGGGAAGGGAAGACGGCTCAATAGACCGCCTTGCAGAGGCCATATCGCGGTTTAAAGCCATAGAACAAATAATCGCGGTTACCCACAGTGAAGCCTTCGCAGAAAAAGCCGAACATGTGATAAGGCTTGAGAAAGAAGCGGGGGTAAGCAAGGTTTCACTCGAAAAGTAATGGATACAAATGGCATTGTCACCAAAAAAGAAACTCCTAATATTGGCAGTACCGAAAGGTGGAACAATGGTCTTTGAAAGAATCTTTTAAATATAATTAGGTTTCTGTCACGTTTACGTAGGTACATGCCAAAAACAGACAATCAGCCCTATCATCTGTGATAAGTTCTAATCCTTTTTTAGGTATGAAAGCTTTAATCAAGTATGTGCCTGCTTTGTACGTAGTATCCCAGAATTGTGGAACTTGTGTGTTTGTCTGATTCCATAATATAGCTTCTTATGAGTGGTCGGTTGGACGACACCGTGAATGTTGTTTCGATTTGCTGAAATGGAGTGTACCAAACTTGGTATTTGAGAGTAGGGTTGCTCTCGCTAACGTATTCGACTGAGACGACTACGGGAGTGTTAATCGAGGATATGAAGGAATGAGGTATATACCCTCTATTTTTCAAGGTAACTGTAATCTGAACGTTTTCTCCAAGATTGTACACCGATTTGTCCGTTGTAACCTCGAAGGACCAATTAGGACTAATGATGACCCAAGTGGCGAAGATGGCGGCAGAAATAACCACGATGAAGGACGAAGCAAGAATTATCCTATTTCTTTGTTGCATCTTTATCTTCTTCTTCATATGTTCCTTATTTACTCTAATAAATTTTTGGTGAACAGTTTGTAGATAACTAGTGCTTACAAACTAATCTGAGAAAATGTTGCCAAACACTTGTTTTACCTGATTATTTCATCACATACACGAAACAGGTCTATATGATAGTAGACGGTTGAGAGAAAGTCTGCTTAATAAACCGATTTTTCCTCAGCAACCTTATTTTCCAAGATGCCAATTTTTTCAATCTCTATCCTAACAATATCGCCAACTTGCAGAAACTTCGGTTGTGGCTTCAAAGCAAAGCCAACGCCAGCAGGGGTGCCAGTTGCAATAATATCGCACGGTTCTAAAGTCATTACACGACTCAAGTGATGTACTATTCCGTAAACGTTGAAAACCATGTTTTTTGTTGTTGAATTTTGTCGAAGCTCATTGTTAATCCATGCACGAATGGACAAACTAGACGTGTCTAGCAGCTGACCTACAGTTGTTATGCATGGTCCAGTTGGGGCGAAAGTGTCGAAGCTTTTTCCTCTTGTCCATTGCTTATCCTTGAACTGAATGTCCCGCGCTGAAACATCGTTTAGTATTGTGTATCCGAAAATGTATGATTCAGCCTCTGAAACTGGAACGTTCTTGGCTTTTCTTCCCATCACAATGGCTAGTTCGGCTTCGTAGTCGAGCTGTTTAACAAAGCTAGGTTTAACGATGTTTTCGTTTGGACCGATTATTGTTGTGTGGGGTTTTATGAAAATTATGGGTTCGTCTGGTATGGCACGGTTTTGTTCCGCAGCGTGGTCTCGATAGTTCAAGCCTAAACAGACGATTTTAGGGGGAAACGCTATGGGCGCCAACAAAGTTACTTCAGCGACTGGCGAAGAAGCATATCTAGTATCGTCTTCCTTCGCGTTTTCGAGCAATCTTTCCGCGATTTCAACACCTTTTGTTCCCAAAGCAACAAAGTCTTCTAATCGCTCTGGAAATTTTTCATTCAACCGTTTCCCAAGGCTTGGCAAGCGTACTACCTTATTATTTGTCAAAACGCCGTAAAGCTCTCTTTCTCCATCGCGAAAGCGAACCAATTTCATAACTAATCTTTTCCGGCAATTGTTAGCTGAGCAAGCTTAACCGTTGGATAGTAATTTTGCATGCTATTTCTTAAGTCATTTGCTAAAACAGGATTCTAGCTTGCTTCTCAAAAGCTCCGGGGCGTATTCGCTATCAATTTTGAGCTTCTTACATCTAATGTAGACTTCGATTCTATCGGTCACAAAATTATGCCCGCTATAATATATGCGAAGATGATTATTCAAGTTTAACTCATAGGTAAATCCAAAATAATGATTGCTTTTAACTAAATGAAAGACAACAATCCATAAAGAAAACGTTGCGAATGGCATATAAACGCATGAGATTTACGTATTAAAGATTGTTCAGTCTAGAGTGAAAAGTGCATTTAAATGCATGTTAGAACAAGAAAAGTGGCCCTCATTGAAGGTGCAACAGCCGGAGTTCTTTTCGGAACAGCGTCGATCTTGATAAAAACCTTGCAGGACCTAGACGTGTTTTCCATAACCTTTTGGCGTCTAATAATAGCGGGCATAAGCTTAGGTTTAATATTAATTGTTCTCCGAAAATCCTTCAATTTCAATCTCGTTAGAAAGAATCTGAAGGACCTTTTCATCCTGGGCATTTTTCTCAGCTTACATTTTATATTCTTCGTATCTGCATTAAAAGACACAACGATTCTAAATGCAACAGTCCTTGTCAACACAACACCAATTTTCTCCGCGTTCATCTCTAGCTTCCTATCTAAGCTTAAGCCATCTCGCCTCGCAATGGCGGGTTTAACAGTATCATTTATAGGCGTATGTGTAATCGCATATGCTGAAACCATGGTAGCAAATGCACGCCCTGAAAGCTTTTCTCCAAGTCTAAAAGGCGATTTGGAAGCTGTTTTAGCTGCCTTGCTTATAGCTTTCTATCTTAACTATGGCAGAAAAATAAGAAACCAGATGACCGTTTTTTCGACAATGTTCTCAACGTATATGCTGGAAGCTGTTATTGTAGGGTTTGTAGGCATATCAACTACAAGTAAAATGGTGGCATTGCCGGGCAAAGTAGAAATTTTTTTTCCGCTCATTGGTTTAGGCATTCTGCCGACTGCAGTAGCCCATACATTATATTTTTCTTCCTTATCAAACCTGAAATCCTTCGAAACGGCAACTATGGCTTTGCTTGAACCCATTGGTGCAACGGTTTTAGCCATAATCCTGTTCCGAGAGATACCAGCATACCTGTTTGTTTTAGGCGCCGCTTTGATTTTGTTGGGAGTTCTCTTTATTGTCAAAGAGAAGGGTTAAAGATATTCAAGTTTAACGAAACAAATAAAAAAGGACGAGAGGGTATTAATGTGCGAAAATGAGTTGAGACGATGACTGTTGATGAGAAAGTATTGAAGGCTTTGAAAGCAGCCATAACATACATGGAAAATTCGATTCTAGCGTTAAACAAAAAAGATGAAAACTCGTTTGATGACAACATCTGGCATGTTGCAGCAGAACTAGAATACGCTCTTTTCGCATTCTCAATAACGTTTCAAAATGAAACTAACGTATCAAAGTGGAAGCCAAACCCCGAATTCAAAAAACTCGACACCAATTCTGTGATGGCTGAAGTACGGAACTTGCTAAATAAAGCTGAAAAGTATATGACGAACCAGAAGTTGCTAGACTCCTACAAAAATGCTTACATTGCAAGACATTATGTACTTAAGGTTCAAGAGGATCTTGCCAAAAAGAAACGCGAAGCGTTCAAAAAGAAATAGAAAGATCACTCTTCTTCAGTTGTTTTCTTTTTCTTGACGGTCAAGGAGTTTTCTTCGCCGCTTATTACTCTAAAATGATCTTTCAGCTCGTTTTTGTGTAGAAACTTTCTCAGAAGCACTCGCAGATACTTTTTGGAAACAGTTTTTTCTTCACCTTTAATGGTTATGGATCCTGTTGCCCTATCGATTTCGGCTTTCGTTTTTTCTTTTAGAAATTCAGCTAATTCTTTGATTACTTCGTCGCCTTCGCTTTTAAGATCCGATATGTTGATTCTTATCTCCGCCATACTTTTTCACCTCATTTCCGGATCATTATAACTCTTACTTGGTCGCATGCATCTTCGCATGCGTCTGCAATCATTTCCATAGCTTCGAAAAGCTGACTTGCTAAAACTGCTATTCCCGCTCTAGGTAAGTCTTCTTTCCCAAGCAGGGTTCTGGCTTTTTCATTTATGTCGTCAACTTTTTCTTCTTCCCGTTCAACAGCATCCGCCGCTTGGAGAGCTTCTTCAGGTTTGGTCATCATTTTATTCACGCATTTTTGAAGTGAAACTGCGCATTCTTTAACTTTTTTAACCATTTCTATAAATTCATCTTTAATTGAGTTGGGCACATGTTCCATTGGTACGGCGCCTAATACACGTGTAGATTCCCTGCTCCAGTCTGCAACCATATCAACTCTCTTTACAAGATCCATTAAGTCTGCTCTGTCCACTGGTGAAAGTTCTCCTTTCGAAACTTCGTCCATAACCTTTCTCCGTAACGCATCGGCTTCTTTTTCGCTGTTCGCTACTCTTTCGATACATCTCCACATTTCCTTCTCATCGCCTTTTATCGCTGCCCTTATCGCTTTTTCCAAGTCTTCAACGATGCCAGTTGTTAAAGCTAGGTGTCGCTGTATAGTTGCTAACGCCTTCGTTTCTCTTCTCTTTTCAAACCATTTTATTAGCTCACTCAACAGCCGTCTCCTCCCTTAATCCTACCTCTGGATATACAAACACGTGTGCTTTCTCCGGTGGAAAGCTCACAGTAACCTTTTCGCCTGTGTTAAACCATTCCTCAATTAAGGAAGGCTTAACATTCATTACTAAATCCTGATTTTCAAGTCTGATCTCATACCGCACGTTTGTTCCCTCAAAGGTTACTCTTTCTATTGTGCCTAAAATAGTGTTTTTGTTCCTCTTTTCTCCTTTTTCAACAGTAAAAGTTTCTGGTCTTACGGCTAAAATCACTCTTTCACCGATTTTTATACTTTTATTAGCTGTTTGAACTTTTATTCCGCCGCGGAGCTCTATTGTTGCTCCCTTGGCTGTTATGCTTGAAACATAACCACCTAGAAAGTTTGATTCTCCTATAAAGTGTGCCACGAAAATACTTTTCGGACTCATGTAAAGCTCCTCTGGAGTTCCAACCTGTAGAACCTTTCCCTTTTTCATAACCGCGATTCTATCTGAAATAGCCATTGCCTCGGATTGGTCGTGGGTTACATGTATAGCCGTTAAGCCTAAGTCCCTTGCCATTCTTCTTATCTCGTATCTGAGCTCGTTTCTTACTTTTGCGTCTAACTGTCCCAATGGTTCGTCCAAAAGTAGAAGTTTTGCTCCAGCGGCTAGGGCTCTTGCCACAGCGATTCTCTGCATCATTCCTCCGCTTAACTCGCTGGGAAAAGCGTCTAACCGTTCATGTAGCCTTACCATGTCAAGTACTTCGTGTCCTATTGTCTCTGACTTTTTTATGTCGAAACCTTTCACCCTCGGACCGTAAGTCACGTTATCCCAAGCATTCATGTGCGGAAACAAGGTGAAAGTCTGAAAGACAAACCCGATGTCTCTATCCTCAGGCGGAACATCATTCACAAGCCTGTCCCCGATGTAAATTTCGCCTTCATCCGGCTGAATCAATCCCGCAATAAGCCTTAACAAGGTTGTTTTTCCACATCCGCTCGGACCAAGCAAAGAAAAATATTCTTTATCATAAATGTGGAGGCTTACGCTATTTGCGGCAACAATTTTTCCAAATCTCTTCGTTACGTTGACCAAGCGGACATCAGGCATTTATTTTTCCCTCTCCCCTAAGTTTTCGCGAGCGTGAAAGAATTTGTAAGGTTTTAGCGATATATTAAACATGCTAGTATCTTCCTTTTCCTCTAACAATAAGTCGTAAAGCAAGCAGGATTATGAATGAGAACAATATTAAAAAGCCGCAGCCTAAACCAATCTCCAGCACTTTCTGCATGCCCAATCGAGGCACCCAGTCCACAATGACTACTGGTGCTGTTTTAAGCGTAGTTTTTACCGCCACAGTTGCCCCCGTCTCGCTTACGCTCCTGGTAAAAACCATTATCGCACCTGAAAGTATCGAGTATTTGGTTAATGGCAGAGTTATTGTTCTGAAAACCCCTAAGGGTTTAGCTCCAAGAGTTCTTGAGGCTTCTTCCAAGTCGATGCTTATTCTTTCAACTGCTGCAGACATTGACCTTACAAAATATGGATATGTGATTGCTAAGTGGGCAAAAATCAGCAGCCAAATTTCGGGTACAAAGGCAAAGTTATTCCAGAAGAATTTGAGTGAGACACCTAAGGCTATTGATGGGACGATTAACGGCGTATTAACAAGCACATCCAAGATTGCTGATGGCAAGGTTCCAAACTTTCTTCTCGCTACAATAATTGCCATCGGTAAGCCTATAATAACGCCTAAGAAAGTGACCACCGCTCCCAGAAAATACGAAAGAATGAGGCCTTGCCAATATTCTCCCCAAACACCTACACCTGACAGCGATTTGGGTAAAGTGTCTGTAAAAATGGCTTGAAATGCCGGAACGGCGACGAAAAGGGATGGGATAAGCACTATTGCAAAAAAGATTAAGAGCGTGATACTATTTCGTGAGGTTGATGCTTTTCGGTAACTTAATTTTCTCTCAAAAGTCGGCCAAATCTTTTTCACAGGGAATTTTAGTCTTGCCCCTAATATACGGATTAAGGCAAAAATTGCGATTGCGACTGCAATGAGTATGAAGCTTGCAAAGGCCAGGGAGCCTTCATAAGTAGATTGGTCGACTCTAGGGGGTATAGCGTTGAAGTCATTTGTAACTTTTTGTATGAATACAGGTCCATTTTCGAAGATTCCGGCAACCATCATCGTTGCTCCAGTTTCCGAAATTGATCTTGAAAATGCGAGGATGAAGGCTGCTATTAATGAAGGTTTTAGAATCGATAATGTAACTGTTCTTGATGCTGTGAATGGTGTTGCACCCAGGGTTCTCGATGCTTGTTCATACTCCATCTTGTAATCAAGCAGGGCTCCAACAACCACTCTCACTACAACCGGATAAGAAAATGTGAAGTGGAGCAGTATGACGAGGAGCCAGCCAGGTGAAACGAGTGGATTTCCGAAAAGTGAAGATATTCCGCTGGGTCCATTCCAAAAGAGTAATAGCGAATAGCCAAGCGCAGCTGTGGGTATGATGAATGGGATGTCGGAGAACATGTCGAGGACGTTTAGCCATTTTGATTTTCCTCGAGTGATGAGCCACGCCATCGGAATTCCAGTTACGACATCTAATGCGGAGACAAACAACGCTACGGCGAAGGAGTTTTCAATGGCGCTCAGTGCGCGTGTCATGAGTTGTGGTTGGTTCAGAACTTGTTGCAGTGTGTCCCATTTAATTATTATTCCAAGTATTGGCGGTAGAAGTATTAATGCAAAGAATACTATTGCTGCGGTTAAGTACACTGCATATTTGACAGTTTTTTTTGATGAAAGACCGTCCAAGGCTTCTGTAATCTTAGATTTAGACAACTGTTTCTCCGCCTGACCTTCACTCCCACAACTTCAAATTTTATGTCTTTTCTAATCCGTTGCTTTTAGCTGATAAATTTTCCTTAAAAGAAGGTGTCAGTTCGCCCGTCGAGTCATATCACGGCCATAAACTCTATTGACTCTCTACCTCATCATCCAAACAAAAATGAGGCACGACAAGACTTAAGGCTTTTGCGCTGTAAACTCTTAGGCAAGAGTTGAAGGTGAAATTTATGGATGTTTTGGATGCCATTAAGGGAAGGAGAAGCATAAGAGCCTTCAAAAGTAAGGGCATTCCAAAGGAAATTGTTGAAAAGCTCATTGATGCGGCGCGGTGGGCGCCTTCTGCTGGGAATATTCAGCCATGGGAATTCATAATTGTTCGAAAGCCACAAATCAAAAGAAGGCTTGCTGAGGCGGCTCTAAGCCAAATTTTCATCGAAGAAGCACCTGTCGTAATCGTTGTTTGTGCAGATGAAAATAGTTCCTCTCAAGGTTATGGTATGCGTGGCAAAACGCTGTATTGTTTACAAGACACGGCCGCTGCGATACACAACATTAATTTGGCTGCCTATTCATTTGGGTTGGGCACATGCTGGGTTGGCGCTTTTAGGGAGGAAGAGGCGAAGGAACTCTTAAGAATTCCTCTAGGAGTAAGACCAGTAGCTTTGATTCCCGTGGGTTATCCGGCTGAGGAGCCTCAGCCAACAAGTAGAAGACCCATAGGCCAGATAGTTCATTACGAAACTTTCTAAGCGTAGGCGCCGCCAGAAAAATGCGGGGTTATTATTAATGAGTTTGACGGGATGAAATTTTAATATTCTGCTTTGGTATTTTACTTGTGAGGTTAAATATTGAGATACGCCGTAATTGCTGACGCTTACGAAAAAATCGAAGCCACAACAAAAAGATTGGAGATGACAGACCTCCTAGTTGAACTTCTAAAAAATACACCCAAAGAAACCATCGACAAAGTTGCATACTTAACACAGGGTAGAATATATCCAGATTTCGTCAGCCTTGAAATAGGCGTGGCTGAGAAACTCGCAATTAAGGCTCTTGTCAGAGCTTCTGGAAGAACTGAAGGCGAAATCGAAGAAGACTTAAAGAAAACTGGAGACATAGGTGAAACAGCTCAAAAGATTTTAGCCAGCAAAAAACAGACGACATTTTTCCAGCAGCCTCTAACAGTTGAAAGAGTCTACGAAACTCTCGACAAAATGGCTAAAGCCTCGGGCTCGGGTGCTGTTGATGTCAAAACTGCGCTTTTAGCTGGGCTCCTGGCTGATGCAACTCCGAAAGAAGCCAAATACATCTTGCGAACTGTTACGGGAAACTTGCGTTTGGGAATTGCTGACATGACGGTTCTTGACGCTTTGGCAATAGCCTATGGCGGTGGAAAAGAATCCAGAGAACTCGTGGAACGAGCTTATAACATTTCTTCAGACCTGGGGAGAGTAGCGAAAATTGTGGCTGAAAAAGGATTAGAAGGAATTAAGAAGTTTCAAGTTTTAATCGGTGAACCCATAAGGCCTATGCTTGCAGAGAGGCTTGGTTCACCTGAAGAAATCCTCGAAAAGCTTGGCGGAAAATGCATAGCCGAATACAAATATGATGGTGAAAGAGTCCAAATACACAAGAAGGGCAATGAAGTCTTTCTTTTTTCAAGGCGCCTGGAAAACATTTCCAGTCAATATCCAGACGCCATCGAATTAGTTAAAAGGTACGTGAAAGCAGGAGACGCTATTTTAGAGGCTGAATGCGTTGCCGTGGACCTTGATACTGGCGAAATGAGACCGTTCCAAGAGTTGATGCACCGAAGACGCAAGTACGGAATCAAGGAGGCCATGGCGGAATATCCCGTTTCTCTTTTCATGTTCGATGCGTTATATGTTGACGGTAAAGACCTGACCCTAGAACGCTACCAAATTAGACGAAAAGCACTTGCAAAGGCTATAGAAGAAAGCGGCAGAGTGAAAATTGTGAAACACATAATCACGAGTGGCGTGAAAGAACTGGAAAAATTCTTCTTAGAAGCCATAGAAGACGGTTGCGAGGGTCTGGTCTGCAAGTCCATAGCGGAAGACTCGGTCTATCAAGCTGGAGCCCGAGGTTGGCTGTGGATAAAATATAAACGAGACTACAAAAGCGAAATGACAGACACCGTGGATTTGGTTGTGGTCGGCGCGTATCATGGAAGGGGAAAACGAGCTGGAACGTATGGCGCACTGCTTTTGGCAGCGTACAACTCTGAGAACGACACTTTTGAAACCGTCACCAAGTGCGGAACAGGCTTTACGGATCAGGATTTGGCGAAACTTCCGAAAATGATGCAGAAACACATTGTTTCACATAAGCATCCAAGGGTTGTTTCGACACTTGAGGCCGACATCTGGTTTGAACCTGTTGTAGTAATTGAAATCTTAGGTGCAGAAATAACTCTTAGTCCCATTCACACGTGTGCTATGGACGCTATACGTAAAGGAAGCGGACTTGCCATTCGTTTCCCACGCTTCACAGGGAATTACAGGGTTGACAAGGCAGCTGAAGACGCAACAGCGGAAAGCGAGATCGTGGAGATGTATCAAAAACAGTTAAAGAAGATCAGTGAGAGCTAAGTCTCCATTGGGATAGTACTTCCCTTTCGTGAGATCAAAGGAAACCAATATGCTGTGAATCGACAAAATTAAGTAATGCTTTACCCTATTATATAACGGTAGGTTATATGCTTAAAATGGGTGGAGAATGGAGAATTTTTAGAGAACCTCTTGCCTTGGTTCTAGTTATAGCTTTGTTAACAATGCTCTGGTCAACTTCCTTGTGTGTTGGACCAGTGCAGCCACCAGTTGACACAACGACGCTTTACGTTGGCACTTTTGGTTGGGGTCCGCGAAGGGCTGATCCCGTTAGGGTATACGATACTTACGGCTGCGAGTTAATCTTCAACGTTTATGACACTTTGATTTCTATGGGGGCGCCTGTAACAAACGGTTGGGGCACATGGGATGTTCATGAGCAATACTGGGAGTTTTCACCAAACCTCGCCACAGACGTTCCAACCCGGGAAGATGTCACGAAGGATGTTTGGTCATCGGATGTTAACTTGTCTGACCCAACGGGTTCGAATTGGAGCGACGGCTCAAGATGCGTAGGCTGGGTTGACAACCATGCAACAAGCAGCCTAGACGCGTCGGATGTCCTATACATGTTTGAGGCTGTTGGCTCATATCGCACATGGTTTGTGCAATCTCTTAACGCGGGTCCGCCAGTAAGCGTTTCCCTATGGAGGGGACGCTACACCTTCCATATGCGAACAACTCCTGTCATAAGCTTCGTTAATGAGACCGGCGCTATTGTGGACACTTTTGATGTTTATGATGCTGAATACTCATTTGAGAGAGGTTTAGTGCAGGACCAGGCTGGTAGTCCAATGTGGATGTATTATGAGCCCTTTTTCGACCAACTGAACAGTAATCCTTGGGATCCAACCATGACAGGAGACAACGCAACAACAATGAACCTAGCCTACCTAATAGACAACGCAATAGAGGCTTCGGGCAACGACCTCATAATAAATGTTGGAATTCCATTCCCAGACATCGCCTTCAAACAAATCTTGAGCCAGACATGGGGATCAATCGTAAGCAAGGAATTCTCAGTAAGCATTGGATGCTGGAACGGAGATATAGACGGAGACACGAATGGAGATGGAATCCCAGACTGGTGGTTCAATGTCCGACGCCAGAGCCGCTCCTCCTATGATACAGCAGGCGCACTGAGATATGTTGGCTCAGGCCCATACCGAGTGACAATATTCGACCCAGTCAACTATATGGTGGTCATGGAGAGAAACATGCACTACTGGAAAGGCTGGGCTGGAAAACACCTAGACAAGATAGAAATAGAATATATTTCTGATGTGACAACTAGACTCAACGCGTTTATTGAATGCCGAATCGACGTGTGCACTGTGCCGAGCGCCAACATAAACCAACTCGTAGACCAGTATGGCGAACCCAAATATCCAGAAATAAAGACTATAAAGTATGTGCTGCCCACACTCAGCATAGAGGTGGCATTGTTCCAACTATCCATAGACCCATCAAGTGTTTACATTGGATCTGGAGACTTTCCGAATGGCGTTCCACCCAACTTCTTCAACAATACTCACGTGAGAAAAGCCTTCGCATACGGGTTTGATCACACCGAATATATAGATGGAGTCTGGATGGGAGAAGCAATGTGGAGGGAAACACCCCTCATCAATGGTCTAGTGCCAGACTACTACTCTAAAGGCCCGGACCCACCATACATCTACAACATTAACTATGACGCCGCTGAAGCAGAGTTAAAACAGGCAATCTTCGATGAAGAAAGCGTATGGGATAGCGGATTCACTGTATCACTTCCGTATCGTACTGGCAATTATCGTGCCAGGATCGCATGGGAAATTCTTAGAGACTTCTTCACAAACTTAAGCACGTATGACAGCAGAACGGGTCCTACATTCACGGTTAACGTGGTAGGGGAATGGTCATGGCCCCCATGGCCAGGGGAAGAATATTATGAACCAATGTTTATGAATGGCTGGCTGGCTGACTTTGCCGATGCAGACAACTTTGTACGCCCATACATGTATAGCATGGGTGACTTTGCATGGTTCCAGAATTATACAAAGGACAACGGTTGGGGCGCCCGCAAAGACGAGCTAATCGATTTGGCTCTTAAAACACCAGACGGACCAGAAAGAGCAAGTCTTTACACTGAGTTACAAGATATATACATTGCAGACTGCCCAAGCTTCCCGATAGCTCAAATTTCCGGGCGCAGATGGCAGAAGTACTGGGTTAAGGGCTGGTACCATAATGGGCTTTACCCGGCAACATACTATTATCACATATACAAGGAAGACGCATGTTGGGCTGACGTAACCAGCGATGTTGCTGGCGTTCCAGACGGCGTTTGCAACATGAGAGACATAGGCTACGTAGCTCTACACTTTGGAACCGTGGCACCCGATATATCTTCGCCAGGGATTTACGACGTTAACTGGGCTCCAGGCACCTACGGTTGTGGCGGATGCGATGTCTACGGCGACAGATTAATCGACATGAGAGACATAGGCGAAGCGTGCAAACACTTCTTGCACACAACAGAACCCTAAAACACGAATCTAATGCATGCAACAACTCCTGAAAATCAATCAAACTGGCAACTATTAATCTATATGTTGGACACTTTAGACATCTCATTAAAGTAAATTCGGGTTACGATCTCCGTGCAGAAGTGTCTGCGGATCCGCTCAACCATGCCACAATTCCATCTATCTGTTGCCAGAAATCCCTTTTCAGCTTCATCCATTCTTCATCGGATCTAAAAAATTGTCTAAACAAGAATCCACCTCCAAAAATTGTCGTCAATATAATCGGATACGAGAAAACCTTGGACTCGCTCTGAAGCTCAATTGTGATTGAGAATTCTTCTGGTTTGCCATCGACAGTCACTGAAACTTGTCCGTTTATTTCATAGTTGGGGGAGCCCCTTGCAAGAAGTTGATAGCCGCTCTCCGTTTCATTCGCCGTCACATCAAAATCGTTATCCGTGAAAAATTTTCCTATTTCCGTAACGAGTAACTTCAAATCTACATTTCTGTCTATCCAATTTTTCTGCAATTACGCTCCCCTGTGGCGTAGCTTGTTTACTTTTAGAAAATGGTTCCTAACTATAATTCTCTTTCCCCATCTAACATATAATAGTTCTTGGAAGCGCAGGGTTTTTATGGGGACCATTGAAAATCTGAGCAACACCACTACACCTGTCGTGTTTTCCAGAAAAGGACTTTCAAAGGGCTATATTTTTCTAGAATGTTATTTCCATAATCCTTATTACACCATAATAGTCTAAACATATGTTGGCAAACCGCATACGTTGTGAAACGGATTTGAATTAGTGGGGAGAAAAATGAGGAAGAAGATAATCAGTCTTCTGATGCTGTTTTTAATTCTCATGGGTACTTTAACCGTGGCGTTCAACATAAAGCCATCATTTGCAGAAAGTTGTGAAGATAGTGGTTTTGAAAGAAAGCCAGTTTCGGAGGAAAGAGCGCCCTTGGAGAGACCCAGCAAAACTTCACGTGATGAGGGGGATAAATGGAACTTTAACGACACAAGTGGATGGAGCAAATTTGCCTATGCGAATGGAAATAAGACAAGATTAATAGTTGGAATTAACGGCCAGAAGCCTACCAGCGTCCTAGAGCTGGAGAAAATAGCAGCTAAACACCAAGCTGAAATTGTTAGCACAGTTTCAATTAAAGGCGAGGTCAAAGCAGTAGTTGTTGAGCTTTCATTGGCATCAGTAATGGCTTTCGTTGAAGAGATCCGCGTTGTGGAGTTGGCGACTTATATGGAGCCCAACATGAAGGTTCAAGCCCAATTTGTTCCAAACGATCCCTACTGGGGCGCGCAGTGGGGACCCCAGAAGATAGAGGCTGACTGGGCTTGGAACACTACAAAAGGCAGTTCATCAGTTCTCGTCGCCGTAGTTGACACAGGCATCTGCTATACTCACTCTGACCTCGCCGCAAACTATGCACCTTCAGGCTACGACTGGGTGAACAACGACACAGACCCAATAGACGACCATGGTCACGGAACCCACTGCGCAGGCATCATCGCAGCCGTCCTAAACAATAGTATAGGAATAGCTGGCTTAGCGCAGGTTCGGGTTATGACTGAGAAAGTCCTAAGTAGTGGGGGTTGGGGCTATTGGGACTGGGTTGCTAATGGCATAACACACGCTGTGGATCAAGGTGCAAACATAATTAGCATGAGCCTAGGGGGATATGGCGACAGTGAACTGGTCCATGAGGCTGTGAGATATGCCTATGAATCCGGAGTGCTAGTGATTGCTGCTGCAGGGAACGAGAACACTGCAACGAAATCGTATCCCGCAGCCTATGACGAGGTAGTAGCTGTAGCAGCTACAGACAGCTATGATGATAAAGCTGCATTTTCAAACTGGGGTGACTGGATAGAACTGGCAGCGCCTGGCGTCAGCATTTATTCGACCGTTCCGTGGGGATACGAGTCTTGGAGCGGCACCTCGATGGCTTGTCCGCATGTTTCAGGATTAGCCGCTCTTGCGTGGAGCCGCTATCCAAACAAGGCCAGAGACTGGGTCAGACTATGGCTACGTTACACTGCTGACGACTTAGGCGACCCAGGCTTTGACATATACTATGGGTATGGAAGAATAAACGCGAGAAAAGCTGTTGAACAGGTCCCACCGGCGCATGAACTGATAGCTTATGGCTGGTCGACTCCACCCTACCTGGAACCTGGAGCTATAGGAAAGATAAATACTACCCTACTCAATTTCGGAGAAGAAAACGAATCCAACATAATGGTTCGACTCTTGGCAAATGGCACGGTAGTGGACTCTGCTTCGATAGAATATCTTGCCAGCGGAAACTCGACAAGAGTCAATCTCGTATGGAATCCTTCGGTCGAAGGACTGTACAACGTAACACTCTGCGTGGAGCCAGTGCCCGACGAAATAAACTTAAAAAACAACGTATTCTGGAAGAACATTCACGTCGGATTTCCATTGAAAGCTGTTGTGCTGCATTCTGCTGGCAACATTTTGGGCGAAATCGTCACCAATTGGCAGGTGCTGAATGACGAGTGGCATCTGTTGGGCAGCACTATGATCTACATTGACTATACAACTCTGAACAAGGAAAACATCTCTTATGAAGATATCGTTGCCAGCGAAGCAGATGTTTTGATTATCTCATGCGCATACGATCCATATGCGGGCTGGCAATTCACTGAATCTGAGATTGAAGTAATAGAACGATACGTTCATGAAGGGCATGGGTTAATAGTCACTGCTGGAACCTTTTATTATGGGGTTCCAAACAACAACAAACTAGCACCGCTATTTGGACTAAATGAAACCACCATGTGGGATGTGACAGCAACCTACGTCTTAGAGTTGCTTGACACAACTCATCCTATTTTCGCTAAGATTCCAAACCCGCTGCTCCTTCCACAAGTTTTAACCACAATTCCTTTCGACGGGATGTGGGACTCAAACGAGCTTGCGGGCGGTGAATATCTAGCACTAGGAGCTGATCAAGAAAGTGCCATAGTCGCGTATAGAGGCTTGGTGTACATTTCGCCATGGCTTGAAGTCATACCACCATACTACTACTATCACCTGCAACTGCTGTACAACGCCATAACTTGGTCACGTTACCAGAAGCCTGAGCATGAACTGGTAGTTTCTTTAGAGACTCCATTGTACCTTCAACCCGGCGAATCAGCGCTGCTCAATGCGACTGTCTATAACATGGGGTTAAACAACGAAGCTGATGTTGAATTATATTTACTAATTAGTGGCACAATAGTTAACTCTACGACGATTCCGGAGCTGCCCGCTGGAGCATCTTATACAATAGAGCATTTCTGGGCTTCCTCTGTTGAAAAAATCTACAACGTAACTGCTTATTCTCCGCCTTTACTTAGCGAGGAATATCCATCGAACAATTTTGACTCAGTGTTCGTCTGTGTTCATCTTGTAAGGTCTGTCTTGTGGGATGATACCAAAGACGCTGATGGAGATTCATTGACCGGAAACTATCTGTCTCTCTATCAATTGCTCACTTCGAGTGGATTCATCGTGGACGAATTGACAATTGGTCCGATAAATTCTGAGCTGCTTGCCAAGTACGATATCCTTGTGTTGATGGATCCGGAATTGGACTTTTTACCTTCCGAAATCGCAGATATAAAAGATTGGGTTGAATCTGGTGGGGCGTTGATTGTCATACCAGACGGAGGCTGGCCATGGACTATAAACACGTTGTTGGCTCCTTATGGTGTTCAGATGTCTGGGCGGTTTGGCGGGTATGGAACTACAACAGACATTGTTAGTCACCCTATTACACAATGGGTGAAAGAAATCTATGTGAATTGGGTTCAGGATATTTTAGTTAAATCTCCTTCAACATGTTTGGCATGGGTAACAGAGTATAGCGAGCGCTATGCATTTCTTTCAGCAGCAGAGAGTGGTGAAGTGGTAGTCTTATCTGACAGCAATATCATGGATAACAACGGGCTTGGAATGGCTGATAACATGCAATTGATGTTGAGCATATTCAACTGGTTGATCATCAAGCCGGAGCATGACCTTGACGTGACCCTAGAATCCCCGGCTTTCTTGGAACCAGACACGTCTGTTCTGTTGAATGCAACCATTCACAATAGGGGAACGAGCAACGAATCAGATGTAGAGCTCCAATTATGGATTAATACAACCATTGTAGTCAATGTAACAATTTCAGAGTTGCCAACCAGAACTTCTCGCACCTTCAGCTATCTCTGGACTCCGACTGTTGAAGGAGTTTATAACATTACAGCTTACGCGCCACCGGTGCCAAACGAAGAATATGTCGCAAACAATCTGAAGTATTGTAGCGTTCTGGTTTCGGTTTTTCCGGACATTTTAATTGTGTCTGATGATGACGCATTAAGTGGAATCCGCGGAACATGCCTGCGGGAATTTGGAGCTGTGCTAACTGCAGAGGGTTACGAATATTGGGTATGGAATGAATCTGCCTTAGGTAATCCCGCCTTAGAATTCATGACAATTTTTAAACTCGTAATCTGGACTTGTGGCGACAATTATAACATGGCCATCGACCTGCAAGACGCTTTGGCTCTCGAGGATTATTTCAATCAGGGCGGAAACATACTCTTGGAAGGCGAAGATATAGGCTATAATCACAGAACCGACAGTTTAATGACCAACGTAGCACATGCACTTTATCAAGTCGATAGCACTGGAGCCCCAGGTTTAACCGTTACAGATCCAACTCATCCTGTCACCCAGAACCTTCCAACAACCTTCACATGGGACATACGCCCGCCCTATGATGACGGGGTCATCCCGACAAACAACGGGTCCGAGGTCATTCGTTACACTGAAACTCTATGGACTGCCGTTACTGTTTTTGACAAAACTGGAACAAGCTTTGGATCGGTTGTGTATTATGCCTTTCCGGTTTATTCGCTGGCAGAATCAGAAAGAAGTACGCTCATAATCAATAGTGTCTGTTGGCTTCTTCAAATTGAACGTGATGTGGCCATCATAAGCGTTGAACCCTCTGCTTCTGAGGTAGTATGTGGTGATTTTGTTAATGTTACGGTTATAGCTGAAAACCATGGAAAATTCACTGAAACCTTCACTGTGAAAGCCCACGCGTCTCTTCAAGGAAAAACTTTAGGAGCCGCTTATATATCTTCGAGTTCAACCAGAATCTATCTGGACCCATCCAATTACACATTTAGCACAGGCGAAGTATCCATTGGCTATAGATTTAACGTGACTGTGAAGGTGGCAGATGTTAAGGACCTTGCAGTATGGCAGGTAGGGATATACTACAACGATAAAATGATAAGATCAACTCGCTGGTTTGAGCCAACGTGGGACTCAGAATACGTTTTCTACGGAGAGACAACAGTGAAAGCCGGTTTTCAAGGCAAGGGGTTTATTTGGGCTGGTGCCACTCTGCTTCCTTCGCCCCCTAAGCAACCGTCATTTAATGGTAGCGGAAAACTGTGCATAATCGAGTTTGAAATAAGAGATGTTCCTCCAGAAGGCGAGACGTATTCTTGCCCCTTAAACATCAACAACAGAGATACATTTCTACTTGATTCGCACGTCCTAGATATACCAGCAATTAAGGAAAACGGATACTACGAGTTGCGTTCAATTTTGCCCCCTGGAAGATATACTATAGGAACGTTAATTGTAAGGGGACTCGCCTCTGGAGAAAGAGTGACTCTGATTTTCACTTGGAACACGACGAATGTTCTGCCGGGAGATTATGTGATATATGCAAGAGCTTCTAATGTTCCGGGCGAAACAGACACAGAGGACAATGTAGGCTATGATGGAATAATCACTGTAAAGCTCGTAGTAGTTCATGATGTTGCCGTGACTAATGTGGTTGTTCCTTCAAATATTGCATATCAGAAATGGATTGTAGGCATAAACGTGACCGTTGCAAACTTTGGAAACACAGCTGAAACATTCACCTTAAGGTTATATTATAACAGCAGTGTGATTGCGTTGCATGTCGTTCAAGACTTACAGCCAAACGCCACATTGACATTGAGGTTTGATTGGAATACGACGAATGTTCAGTGCCGTCACAACTATACGATAAAGGCTTGTGCAGACGCTGTTCCAGGCGAAACCAGAATAGCCAACAACGAGTTTGTCTATGGGGAGATTAACGTTAGGCTTATGGGCGATATTGATGATAATGGCGGAATTGATATGAGGGACGTAGGAATAGCTTGCCGTGCCTTCGGCTCGTTTCCAGGGGACTTGGAATGGAGCTTCGAGGTTGATTTGGATCAAAATGGCTTGGTGGATCTTCGTGATATAGCAATGGTTCTTGTGAACTTTGGTAAGACTTGTTGAATCTTGTGTTTATGCTGGATTGGAGATAGTTTTCCGTCAACAATTTATATAGGTTTTAGCAAGCTTACTTATTGGTGAGAATAGAGGTGACGTTTTACCTCTATATTAGAGATTACATTGGAAAAATTATGGTTTTAACAGGTGTGGTACTGTTGATTACTGGCGTGTTGGCGATTAATAGCTTTGGTTCAGTGTTCTCGGCTGGGAGCCTTTTCCTTGGCATCTTGTTTGCGGTTTTCGGCTTTTTCGTTCAAGTTGGATTTTTTTCGGGAAATCTGCGTTCGTTGAATGGTGCCGCGACAATATTGATATGCATCTCCATTGTTTTTTTGGCTTTTTCACTTGTTATTATAGAATTCTTGGAAGCGAGATTGGTTGGTTATGTACAAATGATTTTTCATGGAGCGCCTTTACCATTTTCTAAGGCAGTTATTTCTACGAATAGGCCGTTTTTATGGTTGAGTAGTCTTTCCTTGCAGGTTGGTTTTGTGTTTTTTATTGCTGGAATTGCACTCAAGGCATTTCATGTCTTAAAAAGTTAAAACGGAGAAATTGCCGTTGTGTTCTCTGAAGTACTCTGACATGTCACCTGCTCTTCTTAACTCCATAAGTTCCACTAAAAGTATAATGGTCTTTTGGAAGTAATAAATCTAATAGTGTTTCTTGGTCTATGTTTTTAAAGAGCATTTTACGGGGTTTGCGGTTTTATATTTGTAGTCTTATGCTTAATACTTTGTCCATTAGCCCTGCATCTTTGAAGTATTGCACCAAATAGTCTCTTATTTCTCTGTTACCCACATTTCTTCCGACAACTATGCCGCTCAGTTCATGTTTTGGTCTGGTTCTATATTTAGGGCTGATTACCTCTGGGTCAACGTTGTACTTTTTTATAACTTTTATCTTGAACCGTTCGAAGCCGTGGTCAGGGCACTTAAACTCGACCCATAGGCCTTTCACGGTTTACCACTCCTCCCCCCTGCCATATTATGGTTTTGCTAATATAAAATCTTGTCGTTTATATTTTTTTGGGTTTTTTTGGTCGATTTCTAGAGGAGAAGACTGAAACATTTTTCCATAAAAACTTATATACCCGGCGTGAGATATTTTCTTACGCTGAATGTGAGAAAGGAGAGAAAAACATGAAAAAAACTAGTCTATTAGCATTGGTTTTGATTCTGATTGCAGCATTTGCACCTATAGCCCTTGCTACTGGTCCAACGCAGCCAGATCCTGGCACTGGTTTGATTGACACTACAACCCTTTACGTGGGCACTATTGGTTGGGGTCCGCGTAGGGCTGACACTGTGCGAGCGTATGATACTGGAAGCGGCGAGCTGCTATTCAACACTTATGATACTTTGATCGCGTTTGGAAAACCAATAAGCAACTACTGGAAGAACAACTGGGATGTTGAAGAGCAATACTGGGACTTCGAGCCAAGTCTAGCCGTAGCTGTTCCAACACGCGTAGAAGTCAACGAAACCTTTGTTCCGATTCCGGATTTCAACTGGACTATTGTTATTTGGAACGAAGAGCTCATTGATCTGCCTCAGCCCATCAAGCCGATATGGCCGTACTTGCAAAATGTCATGTGGGAAGACGCCATCATTTCACCACCACCGAGCCCCACGACTGCAGATGCTTACAACATAACCAATTGGATCGACACAAACCCTGGCGGAATCTTTGATGCAAGCGATCAGGTGGTAATGCAAGCCTACTGGTGGGCTCCAACATACGCACTGAAAGACAAATTGAAGGAAATCGACCGGTGGCACGTCCTAGAAGTTGACTACATGGTAGTAGGACCGCCATTCCCGCCACACACAATCAGAATAGCCCTAGAATGGATTAAGGATCCATTGGCAGAGCCTCCGGTCTGCAACTGGTACACGAGTCCACAGCATCCCGGTCAAGTCTTCCACGTTTGCGAGTTCATTGACAACAACCCAGACGGACACTTGGGCACATGCGATGTTGTCTACCTAATGAAGAAAGACGTAATTGATGTCGTGTGGGAAAAAATTGGTCCACGCTTCCACCTTCTGCCCGTGACATGCCGCACTTATCACGTTCGCGACGTTGTGGCAGGAACATTGCTTTTGCACCACTGGTACTACGACTTCACCATGAGAACAACCCCTGTAATCAACTTCGTTAATGAGCTCGGCGTTGTTGTGGACACATTTGACATTTACGATGCTGAATACTCTTTCAAGAGAGGCCTAGTACAAGACCAGATCGGAAGCCCAATGTGGATGTACTACAAGCCATTCTTCGACCAGATGAACGCCGACTACACTGGAGGCGACCCAGAGAAAGTGCTTTGCTTATCATACTTGATAAAGGACGCAGTTGAAATAGTAAGCACAAATCCGCCAATCCTGAGATTTAACGTTGGAATAGCCTTCCCAGATGCCGCCTTCAAGCAGATAATGAGCCAAACATGGGCTTCAATAGTCAGCAAGTCATTCTCAATGGGCATAGGATGCTGGAACGACGACCTGTTCACAGATAGCTTCGCCAAAAGAGACTGCAAGCCAGACTGGTGGACTACTTACCGACGCAAGAGCCGCACACCATACGACACTGTAGGCGCATACAGATACGCTGGCACAGGACCATACTACGTTAAAGTGTTCGACTCAGTGAACCTAATAGTGGTCTTGGAAAGAAATGCAGGCTACTGGAAGGGTTGGCCGGCAACAGACAGGAAAGCCTTCCTGCAACGCATCGACATCGAATACATTGCTGATTGGGCGCCTAGAAGGGACGCCTTCATCGCTTGTCAACTCGACGTGTGCGCTGTCCCAAGAGCCTTCATGAGCGAGTTGCTTGACCAGTACGGCGAACCAAAGTATGCAGAAATAAAGACGATAAAGGACATTGCGCCAACCTTGGCCATGGACGCTATGCACTTCACCTTCACAGTAGACCCGACAAGCTCATACCTATTCACAGGAAGCTTTCCAAACGGAGCTCCATGGGACTTCTTCAACAACACCTTCGTTAGGAGAGCATTTGCCCACGGATTCGACCGTGTCGGGTACATCCGCGACGCTTGGTTGACTGAGGCAATATGCAGAGAAACACCACTCGTCTACGGCCTAACACCAGACTACTACACTAAGGGCCCAGATCCGCCATACACCTACGACTACAGCATGGCCGCAGCAGAAGCCAATCTGAAACTAGCCATGTTCGCCGGCACAAGCGTGTGGACTTCAGGATTCAAACTGGGACTATCGTACAACACAGGAAACGACCAGAGAAGAATCGCGTGCTTGATGGTGAGAGACTTCTTCGGAAACCTAAGCACATATGACGGAAGAACAGGCCCACCATTCCTAATCGACGTCACAGAGATTGACTGGCCAACATACCTAACATACTTTGAAGAGTACAAGTTGCCCATATGGAGCATCGGCTGGCTCGCAGACTTCGCAGACGCAGACAACTGGGACCGCCCCTACATGCACAGCTGGGGTGACTTCAGCTACTTCCAGAACTACACAACCGACAACGGCTGGCCAGGAATCGGCCCGGTCACCGGACTGCCAAAAGACATTCTGATTGACCTTGCCGTCAAAACTCCAGATGGACCAACCAGAGCCTCGTACTATGCAGACTTAGACAGCGTATACGTCACAGACTGCCCAGGCTTCCCAATATCGCAAGGTGTAGGCAGAAGATGGTGCAAGTACTGGGTTAAAGGCTGGTACTATAATGCTATCTATCCAGCACAATACTACTACAAGTAC
>Ga0315308_1000158_pt1 | contig 36033 bp, 44 predicted proteins | sample TDP3_MG_FD_203078 | JGI IMG/M metagenome (GOLD analysis project Ga0315308, IMG submission 203078) | Freshwater sediment microbial communities from Lake Towuti, South Sulawesi, Indonesia - TDP3 | ecosystem: Environmental > Aquatic > Freshwater > Lake > Sediment | place: Indonesia: South Sulawesi...
ACGGTGGCTTAATTTTGAGATCGGATGGTTGGAGCGGTCGACTAAGAGCTACAACATTTGGGTGGTTAATCAGTACGTCAGGTTGTTCAGCAGCATTCCTTCGGGTTTAAATGAGAAGTTTCGGTTTAAGGAGCCCTTACCAGTCAAAGTTTATGACGGTATGCTGCTGACGGGCAAGGACCTTCAAAACGAGGCTTGGGAAAAGTACAAGCATTTTCTGTCTAGGCGTGAAGGCGAAGACCGCGTTCGGATTAAACAGGGCTATGAGTTTAAGTTGATTGCGCAGATGATTGAAGACGGCACATTGCCGTTTTTGGCGAAGCCTGTTGTTGAAGAGGACCTGCGTGAGTGGAATGGTCTTCAGTTGAGGGGTTACCAGGAAGAGGCTTGGAAGGAATTCCTGAGTAAGGGTGCTATTGGGGTTTTCTGGGCTTTCGGCTCGGGTAAAAGCCTTTTCGGTGTCTATGCGTTGGCTCGGGTTAAGGGACCCAAGCTTGTTGTTGTGCCGACGTTGACTTTGAAGGAGCAGTGGCTCGAAAGAATTGCCAAGTTTGTTCCTCAGTTCCGTTCTGAGGTTGATGTGCAGACGTATCATGCCTATGAGAAGATTCGGAACAAGGAGTATAGTCTCGTTGTTTTTGATGAGTGCCAGCATCTTCCAGCGGATACGTTCATTCGTTTGGCTACGTTGAAAGCGAAATATCGTATGGGTTTCAGTGGGTCGCCTTATCGTGAGGATGGTCGGGAAAACTACATTATTGCGTTGACTGGTTTTCCGATTGGGATGGCTTGGGAAGAGTTGCTCAAGTTGCAGGTGGTTAAGGCGCCTGCTTTTAGGGTCTACATTCTCAACGATAGTAAGGATAAGTTGCGGAAACTGGAAGAGCTGCTGCGTGTTCCGATGAAGACTATCATTTTTTGTGACTGGCTTGAGCTTGGTGAAAGAATCTCGAAGATGTTTGGTGTTCCGTTTGTTTATGGGCAGACTAGGGAACGCCTTGATGTTATTCGTCAGAGTCTGGTTTGTGTGGTTTCTAGGGTTGGAGATGAAGGCTTGTCTCTGCCCGATATTGAGCGGGTGATTGAGGTTGCTTTTCTTTTTGGCAGTCGGATGCAGGAGAGTCAACGGTTTGGGCGACTGATGCACTCTGCTAAGGTTGAGCCCGAGCATATCATTTTGATGACGGAAGAGGAGCTACAACGCTATGAGAAGAGGCTCTATGCCATAATTGAGCGTGGCTTTAGAATCGAGTACATAAGGTGATTTTTTGGCTGAGCATGCTCTGGGTAGGAGTAAAAATTTTTGTGATTCGAAGTCAAAAGTCAAATTTGACTTTACTACTGTTCGGACTCGTGTTATTCCCATTTTGAAGCGGGTTGAGGTAGGCGACTATCCCGCTAAGATTGGGCGGGTTTATGGTTGGAGTAAGCAGCATGTTAGTTATTACTTGAAGAAGCTTCAGAAGGCAGGTTTGATTAGGCGTAGGGTTCGCAGCCGTGCTGTTTTTTATGAGTTGACTGAGCGTGGTAAAGGTTTTCTCGGGTCATGTGAGGGTGTGGTTTTTGGTTCGGGTGTGTATCGGCTGCATAAGTGTCAGGTACGGTATGGTGTGGTTGCTGAGGGTTTGTTGCCAACGGATTTTCGTAGAGTTGAGATGACTAATTGGACGGCTTTGCTGGGTTTGGAACAGGGTGTGCATGTTCGTCGTACTAGTCGGAGTTGGATTGTGCACGTTGAAACCTTGTATGGTCGTCATCCTGGAGAGCTTTTCACTCTGGCTAAGAATTTGGCTGATAGGGTTGCGAGGTCGCTGATGCACAAGTATGGTTGTCGTTTGATGGAGGGTGAAGTGTGTCGTGGTTATGAGTTGGCTGTTGACGATCCTGTGGCTCAGCTGCTTAGTCGCTACTTCACTGTGTCTACTGGTAAGCGGAAGATGGATCACAGTCCTGGCGAAGACGAGGGTGAGATTGATCATCTGAGTCGTGATGCGGCTGTTGAGTATTTGCTGATGCCTGAGCGGGTTAAAGCCTTGGAGGGCAAGGTTGATGCTTTGGCTAGTAGCCTAGAGGATTTGGTTAAGCTTCTTCTTGGATCTGGTCAGGGAAACTCGGAGTATCAGAGCAGCAAAAATTTGGGTTATGTGTCATGATGCTGATGGTGCTTAATGTTCACGTTTCGGGTTTTTCCATGCTTGAAAATAAGGCAGAAATGTGCTTATTTTGCCATGTAGAGGCTGATTTGTGCTCCGTTCAATGCTTTACTATTTCGATGCTGGTTGATGTAGGTTACGGATGCTTTGTTTTGCCTTGCTTCAACATTGCGGAAATCACGAACTGTGCAGAATGTGCATGATGATGGCTGAAAAAGGCGCACAGACGGTCGGTTCTGAGCCTAGGAAGAGGCGTACTCGAGCCCAAAAAGTGGGTCGTCTGGTGTATATTACGGAGTTAGAGGAGCGGATTCTCAAGCTGCTGTTGGAACTGTTCACAGGACAATGTTACATGATTGACGGCTTAAGCGTTGGCGGCTATCTCGTGTATGATAAGCCGTATGTTGAGCGTGTGGCTTGTCGCGACGAGGTTGACAAGGCGATTCTGGTGGAATTATATCATGCAGGATACGCTGGCGTTCTACCTAAGGATATAGCTAATGCGTTGAAAGACTACGAGTTAAATCGATTTCAGGTTCTTCGTAGAATTCAGCACATGAATAAGCTTCTCGAGGAAAGGACAAAGAAGAAACTTGTTGAGAAACACGGACATAAATGGGCGTTGACGGAGTTCACGCATGAAGCCTACGACAAAACAGAGGAGGAACTTCGCAAGGAAGGCGCTCTACAGTGATGAACTGTAAATTGTAATGGAATATGGAAGGCTTGTCTGTGAATCATGTTATGTAGAAGCAGTAGACATGTGCACTGACTGCGAAGAGACATGGGAAGCAGAGGAAGACCTTGATTTTCTATAGGCACCAGAATGTTCGGCTTTAGGCTGCCTGAGGTTGTCCCGAGCAACCAAACTCTGCCAGTACGATCAAGTCTTATCTGCGAAGAGTTTTTGCAGGTTTTCATACAGTTCTTGAGAAATTTTGGTTATCCACACATACCTTAGATATGGCTCGATTTTGATTTCATTCTGATTTTTAATCTTTCCAAAAATGGAACTGATCGGTATAGCCTTCTTTTCGTCTCGAACCAGATTAGGAACGAATTCTATCCTCACTCGCAGAGGATAACGATTTTTTCCCCAAATGTCATGATGATTCTCAAAAACATCTGAGACAACTCGAGCCACAGAAACTATACCGTTGATTGGTTTCAGGACATGAAAAACAATTAGGTCACCGAGTTGCACTTGTCGAAATGTATCAAGTTGTTGTTTGGGTGCACCAAAAATCTTTTTGGCCTTAATGATGCGCCAGCTCCTAGGTCGGATTGGACAAAGCCAAACGTTCATGTTGGTTGCTCCAAGAAGTCACCATTATTTCTATATCTCATTTTTCTAAAAGGGATAATTTTAGTTTCAAATCTACAACAGTCAAACGCTAAACCGCCGATTTTCTCTTTTCCAAATATGTCTCAAGGTTCCAGACCTTGCTTTTCGGGATGTCGAGAAAATTCATCTTCTCTAATTTTTCCTGGTCTAGCAAAACAAATTCGTCAGTTTCTCCTGATAAGGTAGTCTGCCCTCCGTTTAACCCTAACCTTTTCTTCCCAAGTTCAATGAATTCGTGGTTAATATCAATACCTATGCTATTACGACCTGTCTTCAAGGCGATGACACTGGTTGTGAAGCTTCCCGCGAATGGATCAATAACTGTGTCTCCTTTATATGAGAAGAAGCGAATGGCCATTTCTGGAATGTCTTCCGGGAACGGTGCATCATGACCTTGTATATTTTTTCCTCTATGCCATTTTATTACTGGTGGAAACTTTACGACATCACGTCGCCATTTACGTATCATATACTCGTTTATGAAATTCTCTTCAGTTTTGCCTCTATCCATCATAACTGATCGTGCAGAATACCTTTTGCCTCTATTACCAGGACTCCTATGACCACAATTTTCATTATTGCACTCCCAGCTTTGAACATTTATCTCCGACTGGCTATTGTTCTGGACTACTTTGCTTCCACAAATTGGACAAGGAAGCCGTGTCATATCCCTAACATGTTTGTGGAAAACAAAAATATGTTCATAGCAGTTGACAGGATACTGATAAAACGGATAACCATTGCCTCCGTTCATGTGCCTATAACTCTGTGGCTCCCCTTTATCCCAAATGTAATCATCGACATATTCGAACCCTATCTGCACACATATGACGACGAAAAATGCCCCTAACGGAATCCTTCTCATTGTCCAAGGCTGCGTTCCCAGCCTACACTGGACGTCTCCCACATTTAACACAAACACTCTGTGATTGTCTAACACCCGGAATATTTCATTGAAGGTATCTCTAATATCTGCTAGATATTCCGTCACAGAAGCCCATTGTGAGTATTTTCTAGCGTTAAAATATGGAGGTGAAGTAACAGCCAAATGCACCGTGTTGCTTCGTATCTTCTTCAAGACTTGTTTAGAATCGCCCTCTATTATCCAGTGCGTAGTCATGTTTGTTCTTTAGTTAGCCAGCATTAATAAAGTTAACTAAATGTTAATAGTCCCGTCACTGAAAACTTTGTCAAGAATTCCATCGAGATTATCCTCAATCGTAGTCAGCTCAAAAACATGATCGATTTTAAGGTACTGATCTTCTCTAAGTAAAGAATATCTTAATTTATCCTTCCCTTGAAGCCTGAACACGACAAATGATGAACTCCGTAATAGCTCGGGGTCGTCCGGTGTAAATTTACCTTTGTCCACGTTAGTGGAGGGTGTAGTGACGACGTATATCTTGCGAGTTTGATATTTGTGGTATTGGCTTCCACAATTAAGGCAACGTTGCAAAGAGATCTTAAATCCACTGTTCATGTTGAAGACGCCTCCCAACTGATTTATAGCCGCATGAACTGATTTGTCAGTATTCGACAAGCATTGGGGATTCGGGCATTCTAGATTTAATGTGCCCTGTTTCCCACAATTGTTACACCTGCCGCTTGCATTTGTAATCGAGTTGAAAGCTCTGCAGTTATCACATCTGTATAAGAAGGGGTTGACGGCACCGCATAAGAAGCACTCTGTAAAATTCATAAACCATGGTTCGTTGCACTCTGCACATGTTAATCTGCTCCCAATTATGTAGTTTTTATGGCCCGAAGGAATGTAGATGTGGATTCCGTGTGCAATCATGGCGTGAGAAATTGACTTAAGCTCTCTTTCCAATTCATTCTTCCTCCATCTCTTCTCCTCCAGCTATTTCCAGATTCTTCACCGTCTCCCAGTATTTCATGATGCTTTGAAAAAGCGCACCGTCTTTTATTGTATTTTTCAAATAATCTAGGATGTCCTGTTTCGCTTTAGCGGCTTGTTGCTTGTTTTCAAAAATCTGCATTCTCGAGGCAAGCGCTTTGTTAACTGTTTCTTCAAGGTTGGATGGATAAGTTCCACCTGAGCTGAATGTAATTAGAAGTTTATTGCTTAGTTCTCTTGTCTTCTTAACCCAGTCGATCAAATTTAAGTCGATATTTGGGTCTTGCATTTTTTTGAGGCCCTCAGTATTTCTGAATCTTTCCCAGCTATGTCTGCCCCAACTCCAAGAGTCTGTGGACTGGTCATACCTCAGAGAATTCAGCTTTTGATTCCCCTTTCTGAAAGCTGTAGAGGCAAAGGGGTTGCTATTGATTTCGTCAAAGAACTTAAGGTATTCAAAGACTGGAATTATGAAGAAATCCTGAGTAGTATCGCAGTAAAGGACATATACATGCCGAGGGTCTATTCGTATGTCTTTTGACTTCAATGTGAAACCAAAAATACCATTTTTCAAAGCTCTTGTCTTAATTTGCAGAAACCTCAGAATATCGATTGTTTGCTTTCCACATTGGGTGCAGATGTCCTCAGAAACTTTGATTCCCGTATGACCAGAGGGGCAAACCTTTTTCGACAATATCCTGTCTATGCCTGTGTCAGTGAATGGTTCGAAGACTTTCCATCCCATCATTTCGAAATTTTCACTTACAAAATCTTCAGTGACGCGTTTTTTGTTCAGTTTATTGAAGTCTTTGGGTTCTACATCTGGAAAGGGGTTAATGGGGAACTCTATTCCTGACTTAACCAATTTAAGTTGCCTCATTTCTTTCAATTTCCAATGCTTTCAAGACTTCTGAACCCTTGCCTGAGAGAACATAAGTGACCGTTCTACTTTTTGCAGAAACCGTTGACACAAGATTCCGCTTTTTTAATCCCCGCAATATTCTGCTCATTGAAGCTCTGTTAACGTCTAGTCTGGTCGCCAGTTCACTAGATAGTAGAGGTTGAGTTGAAAGAAGCCTAAGAGCTCTAATCCTATATGGCCCGTCTTTCACCCAGTTTATAAGTTCTACGTCCATAGCAACTGGAAAGGTTAGCGTATGCTATATAGATAATTAACGTTTAATTAACACAACAGCTTGTCAGGCAAATAGCTCTTTCTTGAGCATTAAAACCACGTCATCTTCGAGAGTTCTGATTCGTTTCCTCAGCCTCTTAATTTCGTGTGTTTTTTGACTGACTAGTCCTATTATTCGCTCTTGCTCTTCTAAACTTGGAACAGGAACAAGGATATTATCGAAAGACTTTTCAGATATAGACGATGCAATTTCACCCGTAGCCTCTCTTTTTATCAACGTGATGATGTCGTCATCTGTGAACAAAAAACGCAAGAAAATGGGATTCATAAATGGCTTCGGGCGTGCTACTAAGAAACGATTTGTGACGACTATTCCATCAAGCACCTTAGGCAATATAGCCACGCCCTTGAAAGACTCTCTTGCCGTGGGTATAAGAAAGTCGTGTGCTCTGGCTATTAACCGCGCTCTACTTGGCGCCTTTCTACCAATGAATCTCTTAATTTTAACGATTTTTCCCTTGGATAAATCAACGCAATTGGTTTCGATATACCTAAAGACTTCATTGGGATGCAGTTTTGGATTGATGCGTTCAGAACTGAAATCCAACAGTTCGCTCATCTTTTTTAATTGATATCTGGTCTTCTTCATCTTGTCAATTATCTGCATATATTTAGGGCTATAATAATCAGGATCAATCCTATCTTGAATTTGTGAAATTCCAATGAAATATCTCTCATCTTTTCCAACATATGCGCTCAATATTTTATCGAAATCATTTTGCTGAATGTCTCTACCTGTTGAGTCGTAACCTATGCTACGGGCTTTGGTTATGAAGATTTTGTAATCGTCTAGCGGCTCAACTGCTTTTTCCAAAAAAAGCAGTGCACCTTTAACGCTAGTTCCAGTGTGAGTGAAAGCATACTCAGGCAATCCAACAACTGCAAGAATTCTGGTATGCTTGCGAAGGAAGTCTCTTACTGGTTTTAGGCTAGGGTTATTGAATATCCCCATCGGAAGAACAAGACCCGCTTTGCCTCCCTTGTCAAGTAGCCTAATTATTTGTTCGATAAACAGGACTTCTTTTGTAACACTTTTTGGTTCACCTTTCCCGCTCATGCCCAGTTCAAACTTACTAAGAATAATGGGATCCTTCTCATACCCGGCAAAAGGTGGATTGGAGAGTATTTTTCGAAAGGTTCGATAGCTGATCTCTTTGACTTGAGGACTTGAGTTTTTGGCGACACTTTCTCCTAAAAGTAGTCCGTCTGCATTGATTATACTGTTATGACTGCTTCCGTGCATTATCATATTGAGCCTTGCTACACGACATACCCTGTCGTTTATATCAATCCCAAAGACCTTGTGATTCGCGAATTCTTCCAGAAGCTTGAGCTTTCTGGTTTCATCCGAATCAGAAAGGTTTTGAAGCTTTCTCTTTACATGATTAATACTCATTATCAAGAAACCTCCTGTTCCGCACGCGGGGTCAAGTAGCCTTTCGTCTGCATTGGGGTCGATGAATTTCACCATGAATTCTGCAATTGTTCGAGGTGTAAAGAATTGCCCTAATTCACCTCTAAATGTTCGACCGACCATTTGCTCGTATACTCGCCCTTTGATGTCCGAACCTTCAATAGTTTCAGTGGTACTGAGAAGCCCATATCCCTGAAGTGATTGGACCACTTCGTATATAGTTAAATCATCTAATTCGAGTGTTGCTTGGCTCTGACTATTGTATTTCTGCTTGAATATTTCTGAATACTTCGGATTGTTAACCGCGTCGTTGAAGAATTCTCTCATTCTGGAAGCGGCGTCAGATGGCTTTTCATTTGAGAAAACTACGAACCTGTAGTTCTCATGGCTCTCTTTTTCATCGAACAGCTTCAAGAACAGAAGCTTAACGAGCTCATCGAACGCTCGGGCTGGGTCATATGCGCTTTTCTCGTAAATCCTCGTGTGACAGTCAAAAATAACACTTCTAAGCTGATGTTCATCTCTAAAGGGCGGAAGAATGTTGGTTTTGGGCACTGGTTTGACTAAGGATTTTGTCCCCATCCAATACGGTATTTTAGGGACTCTCTCAGATGTGCGGTCATACTTAGCTGTTTTGAAGACCAAAGTCTGGTCAACATTGGACCAAGCAAAAAATTCCGCATTTAAACTCTTGGCGTTGGTCTCCGCCTGTTTCAGACCGTTTGCTTCGTCCTGTATTTTTGATTCTACGACTAAAAAGGGAGTTCGGTCAATATCGGTTCTATAGACTACAATGTCAGCGTTTCTTGAGGCAATGTTCCCACTCACTGATTCGCTAGTTGGAACCGACACATCCACATCAATCTGGTTGCTGTCGTATCCATGATCCTTCACTAACTTGATTACTACAGCGAATCTTCTTCTTCCCCATTCAAAAAACAATTCTTCTCGACAGAGTCTTTCTAGAAGCTCTGGTCTTAGTTGTAGCCCTTCGGGAATTGTCGTCCTTTCAAATGTGCCTTGAGCTTTCTCGGGATCTTCCACATGGATCACTCTTCCAGTCCACGAAACACTTAATTTCGATACTCAACAGCTTAATTTAAATTTAACCTTTACTAGGCAAAAAAAATTTTTTTTCAGCCTTTTAGAGGCTTCTCTCTATTCACGGGCGGCGTACCGATGTGCCGATCTTTGTTCTTTCGCGCTTTGGCAAGAACCACTGGGTCTCTTTTACTTCTATGCCTTCAATTTGTACCATGAAGGATTGTTTGTCAAGCATTGACCTGATGATTGCGAAGTCTTTCTGTGAAAGACTTTTGCATGGTTTTCCATAGAGATAGGTCCTCCAAAGCTTTCTCTTTGGAAATAGGTCCAAGCTAATTGATTTATCATAAACAAGCTTCCTGAAGTCAAAATAGTAGCCATGCGGTGGGAGCTGATATGGTCTTATCTTGAATGCGACAACTTCTCTCCAAAAATGGTCGTTTTTTAGATAATTAATGTCAGAAACTACATCAAAGATCCCTACGATTACGTGAGCTCCAACTGCGTAATATACGATTTTATCTCCTTTCTGTATCTCTGCAAAAGCTTTAGAAGAAGGTTCGCCAGCTCCTTTTTTCTTGACGCGGCATCCTATCATATCGGGATGTTGAGCATATGCTTTCAGATTGTGAACAACGAACCAATATTTCAAGGCATCAACTCCACAAAGCGCTTAGTCAGTCAAAGCTATTACTTCCACACTTTATCTAGTTTACGTGCATTTGCAGTTGAGAGCAAATTCGCCGCGCGCAGAAGAAGGTAGAGAAACGCCGAGCCGAATTGATCAAAGCCTAAATCAGAGGTAAGCTTAGCCAGAACTATTCTTTTTCCTTGTAGTAGCTTAGTCCTGCGGTGGCGCCTGCGGTTATGGCGAACCATACGATAGTCGCCGTTATGTTTCCTTGGCTGACTATGTAGGCTAAGCCCACTGAAACTCCGTTGAGAACAGCTAGGACAGCCGCTAACTTCGGTTTAAACTGGAATCCCACTATTTCACCTCCTCGTCATTCTTTGACGTGACTGTGACAGCTTGTTCGGTTGGTTCTTCTTTCTCCCACAATTCAAAACCAAACTTGGTGAGATTCTTGCGAACTTCTTCAGGTCGTACGTATTCGACTCTGCTTGAGGCGCTGATTTCCGCCAGTTTAATCAGGTCTTCAAGCTTAACCTCTGGCTTTTCCATGCCCCAGTTCAAGCGGCAATTAGCCTTAACAGGGTCGAAACCTGCCTGCTTTATTACTGGTTGGAAGATTTCTCGTTCTACGGTTCTCTTGATGAAACGCTGAATTGCCATGACCTTGCGTTCGGCTATTTCTAGCGCTGCTCTTGCCGATGCCTCAGTAAAGCCTGGAGTTGTAAACAGCTTTGGCAGTGGTGTTTGTCCGCCTAAATAGACTTGATTGAGGATGTGTTCCACGTAGGCTTCGTATCTTGCTCTTGGGTCAACCTGCACCGTCTTTATGTCGGCGTCTGCTCGGTCGTAAACGAATCTTGCTCCTGCTTTAGGCTTAGACTTGATGAGGCGTTGGTACTCGCTCAGCCTCTCTGCGCTCACGCCTGGAAACAGCCACAGCTCGTCTGGACCCGCATACTTCTCAAAAACTTCAGGCATAATCCTTTCAATGCGAGCCTTCATCTCCAAGAAGCTCTTCCGAGTTTCTCCGTCAAAAGACAGCTCAGTCAACAACACTTGTAAGACGCCTATGCCGAACGCTGAGAAATTCGTGGGATTCCATCTGAAGTGAATTATCTTTTCTGAGGGAAAAGCTGTCTTGACGCCTTCAAAAGAGTATTTGTATCCCTTAACTTCGCCATACTGGTCTCGCACAATCGCTTTTGTATCGTCAAAGCCTGTTAACGGCAGAACCTTCAAGTTTTCAAGTTTGTTCGGCTCGATCTTAAGCCAGAAACTGTTACCTGAAGCCACCATTTCTCTGGCGCCAATCTGCAGCAAACCGTCTAGGTTAACCTTCTCACAAAAATCATCAATCACACGCTTGACTTCTTCAGCCTTCTCGTAATCCTCGTTCACGGTTGTGTAGAAGCCCATTCCAACCGCTTGATCAGCCAAAAAATCAACAAACGCCTTGCAGCTCGGATCATTTAGATAAGCTGTCATCACTTCAGAAAAGGTAACCGCTTGCGCCTCGCCATAGCTTTCACTCCAAGCTGGTAAGAGATAACCTCCGCTTGAACGTGCCCTTGAGACGGTTTCTCGTAACTTACGGAGAATGAAGCTCATCTAGAAAGCCTTCTTTAAACCCGGCGGCTCCACCTTTCTCCGAGCCTGCTCATTTTCGCCTTTAGGGTTGACTGCCAAACCTTCTTTGATGAGTTGCTCGATGTAGGCGGATCTGCTGGCGATTCCCTTCCGTTCATTAATGACTTTGATTAGCTCCTTGCTTAATGAAACAGAGATTTTCTCCTTGTTCACAAGCTTTCCGAAATATCCTACTTTTGCCACTTTTAATGTTTGTTGCTACTTTTGACACTTGTAGCAACAGCCTTTTTCTGATTAGAACCCAAATTTCTCTTAGATTCCGCTTTGCGGTGAAAAATTAGTGCCAGAAGACAAAAAACACACAGCAGAGTTTGAGCGCTGTGTTCAAGAAGTTATGGCTGGAGGCAAAGAGAAGGGAAGCGCCTTTGCTATATGCACCGAATCTTTTCAGAACGCTGGCAAACCCATCTGGGAAGGCGACAAGCCGACCCGCCAGCTGTACTACATGTTTGGAGAGTTTACGCATCAGCCTGGCACAAACCGTATTCACGGTCAAGCGCTTCATCCAATCAAAACCTACCATCCTGGCGAGTGGCCAAAAGTCAGAGTTTATTTGGAAGAGGAACTGAAGAAAAGCGCTGAAACACTGAGTGGCAAACCCTTCGGCATGGACCATCTCTATCTTTTATCTGAGCCTAATCGAATTACTCGGGCTTGGTGGGAGAACGACGCCATTAATTTTGAAGGCGAAGTCGACGACAATGTCAAACAGATGATTGAAAAAGGCGAGATTAAAGGCGTCAGCGTCGAATACGACTGGGACATTCTGCAAAATATGAATGGAATCGCTCCACGTGGCATGGAGTTTACCAGCCTTCACTTTTTGAAACACTTTCAGCCAGGAGATCCGCAAGCCTACGCTAAGGTTTACGAAGCCATCATAAAGAGGCTGAAAGAAGCAAAGAGTTCAGCTAAGCAGCAACCAGCCAAGGAGCAGGCTGAACCTCAAGAGTTCATCTATTATCCAGTTCGTGACCCTGCAGCCTTCTTGGAAGAGCGTTTCTCCACCATATGGCTGGACCAAACCAACGGCATACAAGCCATCTATGGCAGGCTACGAGAAGACTCTGAAAGCCCGCAGCCCATGGCTTTGCTTTTCATGAAGGCAAGCGGTTGGAACATGGAAAAAACGAGAGACTGGCTGAACAACCACTCTCAATATGCACGCCAATCATCTGAGCCGGTCACAGCCGTTGCAGTTCAGCCTAGCCCAGCGCCACCTCAACCACCTGCTCTAGTCGTTGAAGCAAAGGCTGAGGAAAAGAAGCCCGAGAAAATGGAGGAAAAATCACCTGCTTTAGGTGAGGCGTTAATCCCTTCATCGACGCCTGAACCTGCTGAGCCTGTTATTCCCGTGAGCAAAATTGAAGCCAAAATGCCTTCGGTTCAGGCTGAACGCAGCATGTCGTGGGGTGCTCAAAGGTTTGTCCAAGAAATCAAAGCGCTGATCCGCGAAGCCAAGGAGAAGAAAAAATGACTCACAGTCACGTATGGACCGGGAGTAGCCATGGATGAACTTGGCAAAACCGAAAAGTTGAGGGAGAAAAAATGATAGATGGCAGATTTGTGGCCAGATGCCGAAGTCGGCGAATTAATCAGTGAAGGCGAAGTCCTCAGTTTTGAAGCTGCAGGAGCCATAACCAAAGGCAAGACAGTTTATCTCAGCGCTGACATGAAAGTAAGCCAGTGTTCTGCTGCAACCCAATACGCCCTGGGCATAGCCTTGAAAACTGTTGCCCTAGGTGAGTTCTGCCCCGTCTGCGTCAAAGGCGTAGTCAAAGTAACTGCTGGAGGCGCAATCACACGAGGCGCTAAAGTTCAGACCGACGCCAGCGGAAACGTCATCACCCTAGCCGATGGTTCAGCCACGTATACTCCAGCCGAATTGCCAGACAGAATCGCCAGAGCACTTGGAAGAGCATTGCAGACATTCGCAAACACTGACACCGGCTTAATCTACGTGGGAGGCGCCTAAATTGAGTGAAAAAGAAAACATTCTGAAAGAAGCAGTTGTCCACGACCCAGAACTGGGCGAAATGCATTGGAAAAGGCTCCTAGAGAGAGCAAACGATAACCTTTTCACGCATCACTATTGCGCGTCTCTGCTCAAGGAAGGCATCCTCAGCGACATGGCTGGCGCATTGGGCAAGATGCATGGTGTAGTCATTGAAGCCGCTAAACCCGCCTTAATCGGCAGAGAAATGATATGGGTTCTTCCGACTGATCAGCCGTTAGTGAGGTTTCCACGGGCTAAGCTTGGAAAGGGCAAGCAGACAGCTGAGTTTGCAGAGACGTGGTTCTATCCTGAAAAGACCGACACTGTTGATATTCAGACTAACGTGGAGCTTCGAGCTGGTGGCGAGTGGAGCAAGAAATACGTTGAAGATGCTAACTGGAGCGTAATGGAACGGCAAGCAGCTGAGGTTGGCAGAGCTTTGGCTGAGTTGGAAACAGAGAAAATCTATGCGCTGTACTCTGGCATATCAGCCTCAGACTTGGCTGGAGGCGCCGAAATAGGCGGTGCAGGAACTCTAAACTGGGCAGGCGTCGTGTCCTTCTGGAACGCCATACGCAAAGAGAATTTCAGCGCAAAGGCACTCATAATTCATCCTGAGCAAGCAGCTGATTTGTGGCAAGACGACAAGTTTGTGCACAGTTTCTATTTCGGCAGAGAAGTGGATGTGCGCCGAGGCTTGCTAGGCGAAACCTACTTGGGCATGAAGATTCTGGTGAGCACAAAGGCAACTAACGGAACGGTAATTGCTATCGACACTGACATTGCAGCTTGCATGCTTCTGCGACGGGACATTCTAACTGAACCCTTCGAGAATCCACGTGAAGACCGCTACGGCATCGTGTCCAGTGAACGTATAGGATTAGGTGTGCTTCGCAGCAAAGGAGTAGCCCGAGGAACCAGCTGGTAACCCTTCAAAGCTCTTCCTAACAACTGCGTCTTTCTTTTTGTGAGGTTTAGCTATGGCTGAGCCACCATGGAGTCAGTATGACAAGGCTTTCCAAAGGATCTGGCAGAAACTTGCTGGAACATTAACGTATTCAGACGCTGACATAACGAAAGTTGTTGAGAATCGAGACGCAGACGGTTACATAACAAGCATCGAATACTATGCTGGAACCACACTGAAGTTCACGTTGACAGTTACCAGAGACGCAAACAAGAGGATAACACAAATTGAGAGGAGCTAGAACTTGACGAAAGCCTATGATGCAGCTAAAAATGTTTTGACTCTTTTGCAGGAAGCCATAAGGGCAAGTGACCTCTATGATTGGGATACCGCCAATCCATTAATGTTGCCTTCTTCGGAATTAAAATGCTGGTCATACGAGAACAACCCAGTGACTTGGCTGGATGAGACTGCTGCGGCTAATGAAGATACACCAGACGATATGAACCTGCCTTTGAAGAATGGGACGAGTCCTCAGAACGATGCCTATTACTGGGGCAATGTCGACGCCAAGTTTGACAGAATCACAATTAACATTACGAGGGTAGGCGTTGGCAACTGGACTACAAGCAACATGGTTTTTGAGTATTCAACCGCTACTGGATGGGCAAGCTGCAATGCCTATACGACTGACACCTCAAACAGGTTCAAGAATGCTGGAACACAAACCATAACTTTTGACTTGTCTTCCTTCGCAAGGAACTGGGCTAAAAGGGCAGTTGGACCCGCTGGAAGTCAAATTACTGCTTATTGGATTAGAGTTAGGTTCACAGGCACTTTAGCTACGGTTACAACTGCACCGAAAGCGGGACAATGTTGGTTGAGCATAAGTCATTACTATTGGTTTAGTGGAGCTGCTGCCACGCCGAGAAGTGCCTTTCAACCGCTTGATTGGAAAGACATGCAAGTCACGATTTCTGTCACTTCCTTCACGTCTTCTGGAACAATCGACATCAAAGGAACGGACAGGTTTGGAAATCCTCAATCTGAGAGTTTTAATGTCGCCAGTGTTGGAGACTATACGACAACCAACAGGTTTGTTTCTTTGGATTCGCCAGACGGAGTCAAAGTTACTGGAAGGTTTGACTACCAAATCAGTTTTTCGCGACAGGGTTTGATAGGAAAAGGGAGTGCGAATCAATACTATTTTCTCTGTCAATTCGTTTTGGGAGATGGAGTAGCGGAGAATGCCTCCAGTTGGGTAGATGGAGACCAATATCCAACTCCAGGAGCCATGTTGTACCATTTCACTGCGGATTCCCAAGGAAGCAATTCCTATCAGATTTGGGTCAAAGGTTACAGTTCCCTGCAGTTTGGGGCTTGCCCTGATGAAACCTACAAAGTTACTGAAGGTGGAGTAACACTCGTAAACGATGCAGCTTATCCCATCTATGGCGACATCAATTCCGATGTACGCTTGTATAATACGCATTTTTACAGCTCTGGAGTCTCAACTCTGCAGTTGAAAGGAACCGTCCAGAGGGTTTGGAATTGTGTGTTGAGAGAAACCTATTTGCTTGTGACAAATGGAGATGTCTACCGTTTAAGCTGTTACAGCGGTTATCCTCTTTATCAGCAGGTGTCTGGAACTTTTCAAGACATTGCGGCAATCGGCTGCTTTACACTGGCTCTTTTCCAGACCACGGGGACTATGAACATACAAAATTTCTATGTCAGGGACTTAATTCGCCAGAATCCAAATCAGACAATATGTGTCCTGCAGGCAGGCAACAGAACAATCAATTTAGATGACGGAGACAGCGATGCTTGGAATATGGAAGCAAGCCCTGCTCAGACTTCGACCATCAATAGGAGATATTCCTTTGACGTGACGGTTAAGGACGGAAAAACGAAGACACCAGTTCAAAACGCCACTGTAATCCTGTTTGACAAAGACGGAAACCAACTATTCTCATCGACAACCGACGCTGACGGACAGATTATCACCCAAAAGGTGGTTCATTCAGACTGGAGATACGTCAATTCTCAAGGAGTAAAAACCTCACCAGACAACACCTATTCACCCTTCAAGCTAGTCGTGAAAGCAAACGGATACCAAACCTACAGCAACCCCAACATAACCTTAGACAAACCAACAAGAGTAGAGGTAGGATTAGTAAAAACCGTTGACATTATCTTTGTAGATGGAAAACCCGCTTTAAACCTCAACGAAGCTGACACCAACAACGAATTGTATGCGGTGGTGTAATGACAACAAAAGTTGGTTATATCTACGGCAAATGTGGTCTCTGTGGAAGAGAGTATCGTGCTCAGCGTCCTGCTGACTCTGTTCTCTGCGACTGCTACAAGTATTGCCCGATTTGTAGTCCGCCTTGGACTGTGCCTATGACGCCTTTCACTCCCGACAATGCTAATCCTATAACCTATCGTAATGAGGACAGGTTTGGCGTGAAGGGACAAGCCCTAGAGAAGGCTGAATGGAATCTTGAAACGCTTTGCGTGTGCTACAACCACACGCCACCATACTACAGCAACCTGAAGCCGGTGGAAGTGAAACTAACATGACACTAAACGACGAAGAAAAAGCTCAGCTCAGAACAAGAATCAAAATAGAAGGAACCATCGATAAAACTGTGTTCGAAGAATTCAGAAAAATCTTAGCGTTAGAAATTGAGAAGGCTGAAGAGGAAGACAAAGTACCGCCCTCAGTAAGCCACATCCTAGAAATGCTGCTAAGAAAGGGCATCAAAACCTACAGAACAGAAAATAAGTAATTCCCATGCAATTCTCTTTGTTGTGATCCACTTATCATCTCAAGAAGTCGAATCAAACTTAATAAAAGGATACGAGTTATTCATAAGAGGTGAATCATGACGCAACAAACAAAACTCCTCAAGCTGCGAGGTTCCATTCATGATGCGCAATATCTCTTTGCTGGGATTAGAGCAATTTTATTGCTGAAAGATCCTTCAGAAAAAGGAGAAGTAATAGCTGGTGTTAGAAAAGAGATTTCTGATTACAACCGAGAATTTGCAGAGAAGTATAACCTGGGCAAGCCCAGGAGTATTGGGCCCTCACTTGCAAACGACGTTGTTACAATTCTCAAAGCATTAGACATTGTCGAGCTTGAAAAGAAAAAAATCAGATTTTCACCACTCGGAGAACATTTGGCGTTTCTTCTGGAAAACTCTCAGACCAAAGGGTTCAGAAATGAGATGACCAAGTTAATGGTCAACAAGTTTTCTCAATTGAGTTCATTTTTGACTAGCCTGTATCGGCTGACAATAAATGGAGAACTCGTTTTGCCAAAAGTCACACCTAAGCTTTTAGAAATCAGCAAAGGAGATACGATGACTATGGCTGACCGGATGATAGAGGTCGCGTCAAGAAATTTAACTGAAACACACAAATCAAGATTAAGCTCATTAGACCTCCAGAAGAAACTACGCTTGCACATTGAAATGACAAAAGGCAAAAAAATTAAGTCTTTAGAAGTTGCTGCACATCGATATCTGATTTCTAATCTAATGGGTCCTGAAATTGCCAACAAGAGGACATATGACATAATTCGCGATCAATGCGTTTCTCTATTCCTAGTTAACTCCGGGTATTTAGAAAAGGAAGACACACATTGCGAAGTGGTTTATCTTACCTCATGGCTTTATCCAGATATGATGCCACCTTCGAATATCAATGAGTTCAACGATATTGATCTAGGCGATGGTAGACAAATTCGAATCCATGAGCCATCGTCGCCTGGCTTTAAAGTAAAATTTTCAGAAACTGTCAGCGAAACCTTCCGAAATCTTCAACCCGAATTCGGATTCGTCAAGATCAGTGACTTAAGGAATGAGGTCTGCAAGAAGCTCCGGATTTCCGATAGATTTTTTGATTCAGAAATTGTCACACTTCATCAACAGAACCCTCAGAAATTTAGTCTGAGCTATTCCTTTGAGAAAGTGACTTCTAAGAAATTGCCAATACTAGTAGGCGATACGCTTAAGACTATTTATAATCTCATAAGAATTGCAGAATAATCTCAATGGAATGTGATTAAATGGACTACTCAGATTATTACCTTATTGAAAATCCCTTCCCGGAAGGGGGTGTGCTCCAACCTTATTCATCGAATCCAAAGATCAACGGAGAAATTTTTTGCGTGGAAGCGAGAAAAGATACGATCAATAAGTTTGAACAGCGTTTTATCGGTGCACCACACTTTTCTGAAAGAAAGAAAGTAGGCTTTTTGTGGGCCGAAAGTACCATCGACTTTGGTCGTGGGATGGGCAAGACGGCTCTATTAGTCTACTTCAAACACAAAATAAACAAAAATTGGGGGAGAGATTACACTCAAACCGACACAAAGAAGTTGTGTGCAATCTACGTCAGCTTTGATCAAGAAATCAAAGACTATCAACTAGAACATATTTGTTTGTTAGCATTAAGAGCTTGCATAGAAGATAGGGTGTTCCAAGAGATTAGAAAGAACTGCGACTATGACGCTTTGATTAAAAGTGGAGTCCAAGGGGATTTTGCAACACATATCGCAAACGGCACCGTAAAGGATTATCTCATAAGTCTTTGGCATAAACCCGAATTGACGCTCCCTCGTCTTCCGCGTGATACTTATCTGCTGAACCTAACTGTTGATTTATTCTTCAATCAGACTGTTAGAGCTCTCAGAGCAGCAGGTTTCATAAACGGTCTACTATTTGTAGATGATATCGAGAATCTTGTTGACCTTCCCGGTCAAAAGCATAATATTATTTTTGCCAAAAATTTTGGCTCTGGTTTTCTGAGAGGCTCAACGACACAGGCAAGAGAACGATTTTTTTCTGCGATATTTACGACACACTTCAACTCAGCTCGAAAACTTACAACTGCATGGCAGGAGGCAGGTCTTTTGTCAGCTTACCCTCTGGAGCCAAAAGGAGAATCGGCTGTAGAAGTCCCCAAGCCTGACGAATCTGCAAGCCTTGAAATGGTGAAGGCATACATGGACCACTTTCGATTAGAGAACATTCCATCAGGCATTTCTTCCTTTTATCCATTTACTGAGGAAGCCATAAAAAAAGCTGTCAATCTAGCAATATATCATCCACGAACGTTTCTGCAGAATTTGAATTTGATCGTAGAGAAAGCATTGGCAGCAAATCAGAAACTAATTGATGAGAAATTTGTGATGGAAAATTGGATGATCAAACCAAAGACAGCAGAAGTACCAAGAGTTGACCAGATCTAATTTCAATAGTGGGGCTTCATTAGGTGGCTTTTGCTCCAAGGCCTTCAAGGATACAAGCAGTAACTATTCAAGCGCACTATTTTGTTAAGAACGTATGGCCTCATACGCAACGAACAGACGAACCCGACAGAGGATTTCAACGCGCTTTCGCGGACTATATGACTAGAGGAAACTTGTTCGAAAGTGGAAGCGCATTTTGTCAGCACGATTTCGGTAGAGGCCTTGAAACATTGTCTACGGTCCAGCATGAGTTAGACTTCATCGGTTGGACAGAGAACAACGTATGCGTCTTTGAACTGAAGTTGTACGAAGTAACTGCACTTCCGAAAGACCTTATTCTTGCTTTTTATCATAAAGTACTAGATTTCTATCTAAAGAATATTGAATATTTCAAAAGTCAACGAGTATTGTTGTTTCTTCCGACAAGGTATGCTCCAATTGATGACGTTATACGGATGATATGCTTTTCCTGTGGCATAGTACTTATTGATACAGAACTATACCCCTCAAGGCTTATTGAATACTATGCTTCAGATATGCTTGCGCATCTTGATAGTTTGACATCTGAAAATCATCGTAGGAGATTTGAGAACTTTCTAGACCTAAGTAGAAAATTTGTCCAAGCCAGTTCCTTTTCTATATCTGATTATTTCACTCTGGATTCAAAGAATCATATAGTTTTCACTCCAATTATCAAATCGCCTAAATCTCTTGTTAGAAGGCATAGAGTGATCAATGCAAGATTTGGGCACCTGAAAGATCTGTTTCAAAGTCTCCGTCAGAATTGACGGAAAGAACCGTTAATTACATATATTTCATCCATTTTGTCACATCTTATCCGATTCGGTTTAAATAATGCCCATTTTTCATTATCCGTCTTAGAGCGTGGCTCTTTGGCTACTGTTTCAGCTGACGACATTCGTGATGTGATTAACATTTCTTCAGCTGAGATCCCAGACGCTAAGGTTTTAAAGATGGTGAAGCGTGCCGAGGTTACGCTTGAGCTTGAAACAAGCAGAGAAATTGATTATAGTAACTGCACAGACTCTGAGAAGGAGTTTATCACGGTTCTTGCTGCAATTTACGCTATCTGCTATCTCACCGGCGGTTCTGCTGTTGGCTTAAGTTTCTCTGTTGGAGACCAGAACGTAAGCGTTCTGGGTAAGGCTCCGCCTCTTGATGTTTTGCAGGATGAGTTGAACCGCATGCTGGACAAGATGCGAGGAACCACGATGAGGAGAATATAGCATGAAGGTTCCTGACGCATATTACCAGTTCATCATTGACTATGCCCCATACGTTTACGTCATTCCACCCAACACTCCAGACCCTGCATGGGGCAGAGCCGCTTTCGCCGCAGCTTTCGCAATCGATTTTCTCTATCAAGCCTACTATGACTCTGAATTTGCCAGCAAACAAGCGGAAATCTACAACAAGATTGTCAGTCTAGCTGACTGGATTTTAACCCAACAAAACACTGATCCAGCAAAGAAGGCTTATGGTGGATTCAAATCAAACGAAACAAGCACCTACTACTACAGCGTCGATGCAGCCAGAGTTATTCCAAGTCTAATCAGAGCATACAAGCTAACGGGCACAGTTGGATATCTCAACGCTGCTAAGCTGTCAGGAGCCACTTTCCTCTACAACATGCAGCATCCGCCCACACCCACAATTCACGACAAATACTACGGCGGTTTCGCTAGGGCAGTCACAGACACGGACACTTGGCTGCCAGAAATGGACATTGAAAACCTCTACGCACTCATCGGACTCCAGATGCTAGCTGCAGAGGACCCTGTAAACACCACTTTATACAACACAATGATGGCAGAAGCGGTTAGTTTCTTGTGTGAAGGCTTTGAGAACCTCTGGCTCGAATACAGACCTCCACCAACTTACGACGGGTCATGGCATAGAGTTGGCTTGACTGAGAACGAGATTTACGATGACCCGTTCGCCTACGCTTTGCTGGGGCTCTACGATTATGAAAGCTGGAGCCTAACCGTCGAAAAAGTCTACAACTTCATCAACACCATAAGAGCCAGCGCACAGTACCCAGCCTACAACCCAGCCATCTGCTGGGGAGGCTACATTGATATCGTAAGTCGTTTTCCAGTCTGTGATTACTACGACGCTGTGACTGCTGGAATACTCTGTCAGATTCGGAGAAGCCATGATAAGTCAAGCCTCGAATTCAGCATGAAAATCATCGACAAGCATCAGAACGAGTTTATGTTCTGGGGCGTCAAGCACAGCGACTACAGCTATGTTGAAAACAAGCAAGCTATGGCAACAGTCGCTTGGCTTTCTCTGCTCTACCTAAACTACGAGGAACCCATAACCCGCTTTACACAGATTTTGCGTTCTAAAGGCGAAAACATCACTCTGTATCCAGTGCGTGAAACTACTGAAACAGTCTTATATGGCGAAGGCATCGACATCAAAGCCATAGTTTCTCCAGCCAGAGCCGACCAAATCCTCATCGAACCCGGCTACATAATCAACGACTACCTAACAATCCACGTTTTCGCTCCAATAAGACACCACGACAAGATACGCCGCAAAGGCGTCGACTACGAAGTTCTCGAAATTCAAGAATTCGACTTCCAAAACGAAACCGCCTATCGCCGAGCAGTTTGCAGGAGGCTTCTGGGACAATGACTGAAGTAGAAGACCCTGTTGTCACGCTTGTGCGGTTGCTCAAAACGAACATGCGAGTCGTAAACGACGACGGCAGCTTAGCCAACATTCATGTCAGCCGAGAATGGTACGACAGAGAACTACTCAAAAACTACGACGGACAAGTCACTGTAGGTCTACGTCAGCCAAGCCCAGTCAAGCCTCTCAATCTTGACCATTCACTTTCTCAGCGCATTCTGAACTTCAAGGTTGACTGCTGGGTCGTCGATAAGGCGCAGGTTAACGGAAACAGATTGCGGTCGAAACTCCGAGAGGAAATCCTCCGCATCATCCGAGAGAAACGGTTCAAACCCAACGAGACACTGTACGATTTCGTGGGTGGAAGCCGAACCGCAGGCTCTCATAAAGCATACAGCGCTGAATCATCCACAGAGCTAGAGCCTCAAGACCTAAACTGGACAGAGCTCACAGACGCAGATTACCAGAAGATTTGGTACAGCGACGATGTCCGTGTTGCCAAAACCACTGAACAAGATGGATACTATCCGATGCTTCTTTTCCGATTCAAATTTGACGTGTCCAAAGGCGACCCGAACGTCAGTGCTGTGAAAAAGATTGTTCTGAGTTTTGAGGGTTACAGCTGGAACTTGGCTGGTGTAGGCGTAACAATCAAGGTTTGGAATCGTCTAACGAGCACATGGGATAACGCTCAAAGCGGCACAGGGTCCAGCGATGAGACAATTATCATTACCTTGACTTCTAACCTAACAAATTACGTTAATGTAGATTCAACCACGGGCATAGGCTACTTGTATCTTTTAGCAAGAACCACAAATCCGAAGAGCACTCCAAGCCCGGTTGATATCTACTGCGACTATGTTAAATGCGTCTTGACCGTGGAAGGGTTAACCCACGTAAAATTTGGCAGTTACAACGATGCTGACGAAACTTCTGTCAAGCCGTTTTTGTGGCATTCTGAATTCGTGGTCATAGGTTGGATGTTTGAAAATGTTCAGGCAACATAAGGAGAGAGTAAGCCATGGCGTATGGAGCGCATGAAGCCAAAGTCTACTACGTACAAGAAACCAACTACGGAGAAACACCAAGCCCAAACCCCAGCATGCTCGGGTTAAAAACAGCCTTCGACATCGAACATAACATCGACCCATGTCTGCTTAAGCTGCGGGGTATCGGCAGCCGAGACCTAGACACAATCAAGAAAGGCTTGCGCAAGCCCACACTGAAATTCGGCTATCTTATTCCCAGCAGTGCACCCATCAGTTTTCTGCAGCATGCGGTAACTCTCAACAGCTTGAGCATTGAAATAATCTATGAGCAGGCTTCAATCATCGACTTGCTTTTCAAAGGCATGGAAATCGACAAGGTAACCGTGCAACTGACAGACATTGATAGCGAAAACGCCGTCGTAACAGTTCCCAATGTCGAGTTAATGGGTCAAAACGTGGTTGTCGCCACAGCTAAGAACAGCACAAACTACGCCGATTACACAGGCGCTGTAGCCTACAATGAAAGCTACATCAAAAAAGGCACAACCACACTTGACAGAGTAACAGATTGGAGCTGGACAATTGAGAACCACCTGAAGCGTGTTCCCGTTATCCGCAGCACAAGCGGAGAGCTTCTCAAATATCTCCAGCCCAGGCACCGCGACCTTCATGGCGAACTGACCTTCGAGTTTGAGTCCAAAGAAGAACATGACGAAGCCTTAGCTGACACAGAATTCAACCTAGAATTCGGGCTGGGTGGCTCAAACAAAGCTGTCTTCAGCAACTGCAAGTGGGAAGGCGTCAAAAACGTAGCTCGCATCGAAGACTTGGTGGCCGTGAAGGCGCCCTTCGTAGCCAAAACCGTTGCCATAAGCTAGGAGGTGATTAAGCTGAGAAAAGAATTCGTCTTGGCTGTTTGTGTTCTTGCTTTCCTGCTCGGTGTTGCCTCAACAGTGGCTGTTATGCAGTGGACACAGCGCATTCCAAGTTCAGCTAGAGTGAAAGCTGTAGGCGTGGGAATCTACAAGGACATAAACTTCACAGTCTCGGTGACTCAGATCGACTGGGGCATCGTTGAACCCGGAGAAACTAAGAATTACTCAGCCTACATCGTGAACAAAAGCAACGTTCCTATCACCTTGAATATGACAACCGAAGACTGGGCTCCAGCAAACGCTTCAAACTTCATAACAATGACTTGGAATTACAATGGAGCTGCGATTCCAGTTGGCGGCTATGCTCTCGTAACGTTTGTTCTCAGCATAGACCCTGCAACGTCAGGAATCGACGCGTTCAGTTTCACAATCGTGGTTGTCGGAAGCGGATAGCATGGCTGTTGAGGTTGAGGTCTTGGAAGGTTTCGGTCGAGAAGCCCAGCTGCGGAGAAAATGGATGCGAATGTGGGAAACTCTTGGCGAACGCATTCTCAAAATGCCAAAATGGATGCAGGACATCGTGCTTGAAGACATCAACACAGCAATCAAAAATCGAATAGCCATCATGGAGATGATACAAAACGCGAAAAGAACTACTTGAGTTAGACAACCGCTTCGGCGAGGAATTCGCAGGCCATTACGTGTTCAGTGAAATAAGCTGGGCAAAACGTAGCCGTCTCATTCAAAAATACACCAAGTATCACCCTGTCACAGGTCAAATCTTAAGCAGCGACTACGTGGCAATTCAAGCCGAAACCATATGGGCTTCTCTAAAAAAGCAACCAACAAACAAACCAATCACGCTGGAGAAACTGCTCAACGAGGAAGAAGGAATTCCCATTGAACTCGGCGAATTGTTCAGCCAAATCGTGAACAAACTTTGCGCCATAACTGCCCAAGAAACTCGTTTTTTATCGGAGCCATCAGACGAGGCAAACCTCACCCAGCACTCACCGAATTCAGGCTCTGCAAAGAGTTCAGCAAGTTGCCCAGTGAAATCCGAAGAGAATCAGCCAAGGACATTGAGACCCTCATCGTGATTCTCAACGAAATGGACCGCCAAACAGCAGAGGAAATGGAGAAAGCAAAGAAACATGTCCGTTGAAATGGAGCTCCAAGTCGAAGGCGCCCAAGAACTAGCTGCGCAAATGCGTAAGCTTGACCGAACCATGTATGAAAGGGTCCACCGACGCCTCTACGAAATAGGCGTCAAGATGCGAAACCTGGCAAAGCAGCTTGCGCCTGTACGCACTGGAAGACTGAGAGACAGCATTTTCAGCAGAGTTCAAGGCTGGGAACTGAAGTTTGGAGCCAAGGCTCCTTATGCAGAATTCCAAGAGTTTGGCACACGTTACATTCAGCCAAGACTGTTCCTAACACATGCGGTTGATCAATACGACTCTGAGCTTGAGCTGCTGCTTGCCACAGCAGTTGAGGAAGCAATCAGGGAGGCTTCAACTTGAGCTTCAGAGAAATAGTTGTCACTGTTCGGGCTGTTAATCGTGCGAGCGCACAGTTTAGCCGTATTCAATCAGACGTGGAGAGCCTCGCAGCTAGGGTTAAGGCGCTTGGTTCAGCTATTGCTGCAGTAGGCGCCACTGGAGTAGCCATAGGACACATAGCCCATCAATTTGGCATACTCAACGACGAACAAGCTAAGGTAGTTAATACCACAATGATGGTTGTTTCTGTCCTTGGCATGTTTATGCGGACCAGCTGGGGAGTAGCCGTTGCCCAAAAAGTCTATGCCGCTGCAACTTGGATTGCCACAGCAGCCCAGAACGCGCTCAACATCTCCTACGCCACTTTTCTAGCCTTAACAGGCGTCGGCATAGCCGTCATAATTGCCGCTGCGGCTGCCATGTGGAGCTTCGCAAACAGCATGAATTCTGCAACCGCAAGCGTTCATGAATTCAATGCTGCAGCGTCTGAAGTGCCGATGGCTGGAAGGTCGATTAGGCGTGCTGGTGAAGAGGAGCTCTATCGGGCAGGTGTTGAATATTGAGCGTAGCCTTGCCTGTTGCTGCAGTGGTTTTCGGGTCTGTTACGCCTCCGCAAACCGACATTCTCGACCTTAAAGTGCATCTAGGCGCTACCAGAGAGGTTTCAAGCTTTGAATGTCTCCTGAAGAATTTTGATAAGAAGTACAGTCCAGGCGGCGCCTATCCCATTCTGATTGACAGTGATGGCAGCATAAGTGCAGGCAGAAACCCAGATCAGCCTTTGCTTATCACTACACGAACCGAGTCAATTAAGGCATCTTCGGGCTACGATGAAAACGGCGACCTGATAGCTGCCTTAGGAGTTGCAGGACGCTGCTGGGGAGAAAGACTCTTCCGAAAACTTGTAACCAAAACATACGAGAATCAGAAAGGCGAAGCTATCGTCAAGGACCTGATCGACTACTACGTCGGGCTAAGCCATGTCCGCGACAGCGTGGAATTAATTGAAAATACCGACACGACCTATTCGTTGTTAGAATATGAAAACACTCCCGTCATGGACATCTTGAAATACATTGCAGGAAGCGCCGATAAAGCAGGCGTAATCGGGTTTGATCTCCGAGTAGCACCAGACGCTAAATTTGAGTTCTTCCAACGCAACAGCAAGACATCAGCTGTAACTTTGACTGAACGTCTAGAAGTTTCCGAATACGAGAGGAGCATCTTTAGAAAACGAGACAAAATCTACATCTTCGGAGCAGCTGAGAAGAAGTATCCGCTGAACGGCGATTCGTGGACAGAAACCTTAGACATCAACAACGACACCATAAACGATTGGGTCAGCGGCACAGGCACTGGAAGCGTCTCACTCGACGGCACAACCAAAGCAGTTGGCTCATACTCAATCAAGCACACCACAAACACATCTGACTACTATGGACGCCTTCGTTTAATCATCCCGTCTGGCTGGCAACCTAACTGCAACAAGTATCCAACTCTCCAGTTTCAAACAAGGCGAGAAGCAACCTTCAGCGACGCATGCACAGTCATTCTTCAAGACAATGCTGGCAGATGGGCAGCCCGGGAGTTCCAAGTTCAGCCTGATAAATGGGTCCTGCAAAAATTCAATGTAGGCAAAAAATATGCGAACGAATGGCTTGGAAGCGAGATTTCCAGCTTCAACTGGGAAATAATCAACGAAATCATGTGGGACGTACACTTTCAAGGAGTGGGCACAGGAAGCTTCTGGATTGACAACTTATTCTTCAACAGCGCTCGTTGGAGTGCCACGTATGGAAGTGGGCAAAGAGAATACTCGGAGGTTGACGAAGAGCTTCACACAGACGCGGAGTGTTTGCTGCGTGCAAAAGCTCTGTACGATTTTCTGAGCGGCACGGCGGAGTACCTCAAGGTTACGAGCACCGTGATTGACTACGGGAATACGCCTATCCTAGCTGGAGACCGCATCTGGGTAACCATCCCAAACGAGAACATTGACGGATACTACCGAGTCATCAGCGCAGAATACCACTTAACAAAGTTTCAAGAACTCGAGGTCACTCTTGAACTCGGTCGCGAGCCCATGTTGCTGGCTGACTACTTGTACGCTTTAAGAAGCAAGACTGGAAGTTTAGCTCGCTACAAAATTGGAAGGGTGTAGCCATGGATAACGAGGTTTTGAGGCAGATTGAACGGTTGAGGTTTGGGGACCGTGTGGAAGTTGAATGGCTAGACGCCAGCGAGTCTAAGGGCAGATTAAAAGACATCAACGTTGCAACTCATGTTCAGTCAATAGGCTACTTTCTCATGCGCAAAGACAGCTACATAGTGATTGCCAAGGAAGTTGTCAATTACGGCGAAGCCTACCACTACAACATAATTCCGGTTGGAATGGTTCAGTCGTTGAAAGTCGACCCCTTAAGAGGCTTGGACACCAAAACAAAACAGGTTCTCCGCAAGTTTCTGCAAGTGAAGACGCCTCGATTGACCAAAAAGGACGGTTGGATTTATGCTCCGAGAAAAATTAAGAAGCATGTTAACTAGGCGGATTCTGGTTCAAGACGGACAACGCAAAAAGCTTAGACGAGTAGAGGTTCCGCCTAGCGAAAGACTCGTTCTCGGCATCTATTTTGCTTCACTAGCACTTGTAGTTTTGATGGTTCTGCAAGTGATTCATGTGCTTTTGTTGGGTTCATGGAACAGCGAACTGGGCGCAGCAATCACAGGCGACATAATGTTTGTGTTAGGCGTCCTCTTTGGACAGAAGGTGTCTTAGAGATGGGAAGAGGAAAAGCGTGGACAGAAAACGAGAACAAAATTCTCTTGGAAATGAAAGATGAGCCAATTGAAAAAATCATAGAGAAGTTTCCAAACCGCACTGTGCAAGCTGTTCTGCAACAAATGAAGCGGCTTAATATTGTACGACAATTTCCGCGCAAAAATTGTTCGACAATAAAACCCGTAGACATCAAAACCATTGATGAAATTTTGAAAAAGGTCGGAGGCGCCTTTGACATTCTATTCAATGGAGAGGTCACTGATGCAACTGATATTAAACGACTAACAGGGCTCAGCCTAGTGGCTGCTCGTTACATTGAGCTTTTGCAGATTCGGGAGAGGTGGGGTGAGGTTGAGGCAAGGCTGGAACGACTGGAGAAGATTGTGGAGAAAGTTCAGGGCCAGCAGCTTAGCACGGCTTGACGATATTGAGCGCCAACTGTCTAAACTCTTGGTCAAGCAACAACTAGACTACTCCACAATGAGCCCATCCATATTCGCTGAGCAAGTCTTGAAAATCAAGCCATTTCCATATCAGATTAAGCTCTTAGAGGATCCGCACAAACGCATTGTTGCTGTCATGGGACGTCAAAGCGGTAAAACCACGACCATAGCGGTCAAGGCTGTGCACTTCGCCGTCGCCCAAAACGGCGCAACCATACTGATAACTTCGCCTAGCCTGCGTCAAAGCATGATAATGTTCAGCCGCATATCCAGCTTCGTTTTCACCAGCCCATTAAAGTCTCGAGTAGTTAGGTCAACACGCACAATAATTCAGTTTGACAACCGAAGCGAAATCATAGCTTTGCCAGCAAGCGAATACTTTCTCAGAGGATACACGGCGCATATGATCGTGGCAGACGAAGCCAGCTTCATGCCCGAAGAATTAATAACTAACATAATCTTTCCAATGATAAGCACAACTGACGGCTACGCCATCTTCTTAAGCACGCCTTGGGCAAGAGACCACTTCTTCTACCGAGCCTTCATGAACCCCAACTACAGCGTGCACAAGGTAAAGTCAAGCGAATGCCCACTAATCAAACCCGAATTCCTCGAAGAAATGCGCAGGAACATGACAGAAACCGCCTTCAAAATGGAGTGGGAAGCCGAATTTGTCGAAGCAGCAAGCGCCTTCTTTCCACAAAGTCTCATCAGAGAATGCGTAGTCAACGACCCTCCTCTAGAGTTTATCGCCAGCCTAGAAGAACCAGTGCCAGAAGGTGAGTATTATGCTGGTTGCGACTTTGGCAAACTAGAAGACTACAGTGTGCTTGCGGTGTTGAAGCGGGAAGGAGACATACTCAAACTTGTCTATCTGCACGAGTTTGAACTGGGAACTCCCTACAGCAATGTTATCGGGCATTTGGTCAGAGCGCATCAAAAGTTCAGTATCCACAAGGTCTTCGTGGATCAAACAGGCGTGGGCGAGCCTGTACTCGAGGAGCTGCAGAATCAGGGCATGAAAAACGTTGAAGGCTTGACTTTCACAGTGAAAACCAAAGAGGAGTTGCTAACCTGCCTTAAGATTGCCATGGAACAAAAACGCCTAAAGATGCCTTATCATCTCAGACTTTGCCAACAAATCAACGAGCAACAATACGAATACACCAAATCTGGTCATTTAGCTTTCTCGCATCCTACTGGAAGCCACGATGACATGCTGTGGGCTCTAAGCTTGGGAGTCTGGTCATCTACGAGAGAGGCGCCGTCTCGATTAGTGAGGGCTTGGTGATGCGCAAAAGAGAGTATTTTGTTATCCGAAAGTTCATCAAAAAATATGACAGACAAACAGGTAAATTCACAATTAACATAGCCTATGAGACTGCTGCTCCCAAGCCGACTCAAAGAGTTGTAGCTGTCGCTGAGAGCTTCGGATTAGGTCTAGACAAATGGGAAAAGTTTGTTGTTTACGATAATGTCGAGTTGAAAATAGGAACTAATGACATCACGCTCATAACAGGAGATTCCGGCTCGGGCAAGTCTGTTCTGCTGAGAGCTTTAGAGAAAGACATCGAGAACGACATGCAAGCCTCAACCATTAACATCGCCGACATTCATCCAGAACCCAACAAGCCTCTTATCGAAACAGTTGGCGTCACGCTTGAAGAAGGCTTGGAGCTACTGAGCAAAGTTGGCTTAAACGATGCCTTCCTATTCCTACGTACTTTCGAGCAGCTGAGCGATGGACAGAAATACCGTTACAAAATCGCCAAGATGATGGAGAGCAAGGCTCAGTTCTGGGTTATGGACGAATTCTGTGCCACGCTGGACCGAGACACTGCAAAGATTGTAGCTTTCAACGTGCAAAAATTAGCCAGACAAGAAGGAAAAGCAGTCCTTGCAGCCACAACACACACCGACCTCCTTGAGGACCTGAAGCCTTCGGTTCACGTTCATAAGCGATTTGGAAAAGAAATAGAAGTGTGCTACTATCCGAATGAGCCAGCCAAAGAATGTAGCTTGACTAAAGAAATCTGCGTTGAGGAAGGCACACGATCTGACTATGAGCTGCTAGCTGATTTTCACTATCGCAGCCACAACGTTGGAATTGTTCGCAAGATTTTTCGTGCGGTGCGTGGCGATGAGGTTGCAGGCGTCATAGTCTATTGTTATCCTGGAATGACCGTGGCGGGACGCCTTAAAGTTCTGCCCAAAATGAGCGTGCAAGACTTGAACAAAAAGCTGAGCGTCATTATGCGGGTCGTTGTTCACCCCAAATATCGCACTATAGGTTTGGGTCAACGACTCGTAAGAGAAACACTGCCGCTTGTGGGCACGCCAAATGTTGAAACAATCGCCGTTATGGCAAAGTATAATCCGTTTTTTGAGCGTGCAGGGATGCAGAAGATTATGGAGCAGCCTACACCGAAACACGCCCTAGCTGTACGAGAGACGCTTTCAAAGCTAGGCTTCAGCTCAACTTTGTTAGGAAGCCAAAAATATGTTCTGAACAAACTTCAAAGCTTGCCAGATGAGCAATTGTGGGAGATCCGACATGCTTTCATGCAAAACGTTCATCTGCGGTTTCTGAAGGAATTCTTCTACCACGAACCCTATGGAAAACGTGAGTTATACAGGCAAAGAATGCAGACGGCGACTTTGGAAAAACTGGCTAAACTAATTCATGTGACAGCTCTGTTGTTGCAGACAAAAGTTTACCTGTTTTGGAAGAAAAAAGGGGAAAAAGAACAGAGTATGGATAACGAAGGTTAAGCCTCTGAGACCTTGACGCTCTCGACCTTCTTTAACCAAGGAATCCTTGCTAATTCCGTAGAAAGCTCCGTCATTATCTCTTCTTCAATCTCTCGATTTGATTTTTCGGCGCTTTCCTCTACAAGAGAAGCCACAATAACGGCTTTCTTGACCATTCTAGCTCACCTCTTTAGCTTCCTTCGTTACGAGTAGGCCTTCAGGCGTCTGCCGCAGAGTTACTCTGTCGCCCTTTTGAAAACCAAGAGCTGCAAGAACGTCTTTGTTCAAGTAGAGAAAGCCGTACTTGCTGATTGATGTCTCTGCTGGAAACGTCTGTTTGTTTTCCTCTGTCATGCGATCACCTCCTTGGCTTTTTGCATCCTTGCGAATCGGTTCATGTCTCTCTCATTTTTCTCGGCGTAGGCTTGGCAATAGAGGGTTGATTCGCACGTGGGTGCGTATTTGCATAGGCTTTCGGGGAAGATGATGGCTAAGATATCGAATCTGCATATGGTTTTTTGCATAGTTTATCCCTCAGTCGTCAAAAAGAAGCTCTACTCTGACGCTCTATTAAAAATCTGTTAAAAACAGGCTTGTAATGGCAAAAGACCTCTATTTTGAGGCGGTTCCCGCCTAAGCAGCCGACGACTGAGGGATAAATTCAGAAGTCAAGCACGCTTAAGCGGAAACCAATAACATCTCCAATAACCATTAAAATAAAATTATTGCCAGAAAACATGCGTCCACGGTTCATGAAGAGAACAGAGCTTCCATCCGTCCTGGCTCTTATCCTCTTATCAATGCGCACGCGCACGCACGCGCATAGCCCAACAGAAATGTGACTCCAAATATTCTTTAATACTTGGCTTACTGACATAATACGGATAACCATGTCGTCTGCCAAGCCGATATTCTATTTTGAACCTGTCAACATTTTTGGTGGACAACGGGCTGAACCAACAGCAGAGCTACATCCTGAGGCAGAGGAGTTTATCATAGAATCAAGAGGCGAATTAAGTAGCCAATACTTCTTTAGAAAGATCGTCGCTGAAAACACTGACGAATTCGAGACGTTAGATGCTCGCGAGGAAATATCCTCTCTTGTAACAAACGCGTACGACTCCGTGGCCGTGAAACTGAAGGAAAAATTGAGTTCGGTGATATCACCTGAAATGATTGGGGCACTGATTCGTCTTCCAACTAGACCAACAGACTACTTGTTGAGGCGCACATTGCGTGAAACACCTGGTCTCTTGTATATTCATAAGAAGAGCCCTTCTCTTATAGTCCCAGTCTCTTCTGGCGTCTTTTATGTTATCTCGAACGAAGCGAGGTTGGTAGAAGCTTTGATCTCTGATATCAAATCCAAATGTGAAGCTCTGAACAAGGTAACAAAGGATTTCGGATTAGAACTCCTAAGATTCTTGACAGCTAAAGACTATCAACGCTTCTTGCTGGAAGGAATTGAGAAGGTCAAGAAGGTAGAGTATGGTAAGCCAAAGAATGCCTTCGAAGAAGAAGTCATCAATGTTTGTTCAAGGGTCACAACGTCTTTCGTGTCAAACGTCGACGTAGAATTTGCCGAGCCTACGGAGAGTTTCGAATATGACGTATTCATGAACTTTCCTCCACGGACAAGAGTCGTTATCGAGCCGACAAACTATGAGATGTTGAGAGAAGAAATAGCCAGCCAGAGATTAGCTACGGAAACTCTAAAGTCCAAAATCGTCCTGGCAATGCAAGACAAGGCTCAGAGGCTTAGGGCACGTAGCATTGTCATTGTAAATGGGTTTCCTGATGAGACTTTTCTACAGCTCAAGACGATCGCCGATTCGCGGGGTGTCATTCTAATGGATGAAAAGGACTACAAAGAAAAACTTCCAGCTGAACTTTGCAAAACTATGCTTTCAACGCTGTCGCGTCCACGGATATCGTCATCACGCTTCATTGAAGAATAAGCGATGTTTCTAAGTGCGCGCATTAGTGACTCTTTCCAAGCTTATCTATTTGGTCTTTAGTTATTATTTTCCATTTGCCTTGGTTATCCAAATCTACTAACAGTATATCCTCGGCGTGTTTCGTCACGGAGGCTGCGGAGTCCATTGCTTCAAGCATGCCTAGCATTTGATATTTGAAGACTTGATTCTGCTTTGTCTCAATGTCCTTGCATTCAAACGTCCACCAGTTGCCTCCAGTATGTCTTATTGTGATAACCTTATAGAAACGCCCTTTTCGCCGAAGAATGAAAGTACCCTTAATATGCGCCTTCATTGCTTTGCTCCCTCGTCCCAAAAGGTCTCGAAAGCTTTTCGTTAACTGCTTCTCGGAGAAATTCCTCCCGTGTCACATAGCCAAGCTTCTTGTTAGCTTCAATGAATTCATCTATGCGCTCGACCAGTTCAGGCGAGAGAAGGACAGCCTGTGACACTAAAGCTTCTATGACATCGCTGTAGGTTTTCGCCTTGCCGCTTTGAGCCATCATCTGTCCAAGCCAGCGAGTAAGCTCACGATGAGCATTCTCAGAAATCCTCAAAGTCTTCATACTTTAATTTCACTCACCTGACTCCACTATCCTTCGTTTCGCCTCGGCAAATAGTTTAAGATTTTTGCCTAAAAGAACAATTCAGAAGGGAGAGAGTATGGTGGAAGACGATATCACCGTTAAGCTTTATCGTAGGCTTGGAAAGAAACGCTACCTCAAGGGAAAATACAGCTACGAGCATGAACGCATTTACGTGCCCATACCCAGCAAACTCCACAACACGATTAAGCCCTTTCTCAACGAACACCTAAAAATAGAAATAACCAACAAAAATGGAAGCCTGATAGTCGCTTTGCACCCCGAGAAAACGTTTCGGCACGCCGAAAACACCTCGGTAAAATCACCTCAAAAACCTAGTCCTTAGCCGCCTTTTTGACATGAAAATGCTTTTTGTCCTTAAATATGGGCACGCCGAAAATTTCCGCCTATAGGCGTTTCGGCACGCAGAAACGTTTTCGCCGAGGTTTCAGCATACAAAAACGTGTCTATCAACGAGATAGGCAACTTCCACACCATGATTTCATTTTACCGGGCTATTGGTGAGTATGCTGTGTGGCGAAGGGCAAGGACAAACGTGGAAGACTCTCAGTTTTCAAAGGGCACGAAGCAAGGCTCAACCGAGCCATATTCCACATCCTTGCCCTCAAAAGCCCGCAAACAATCTACGACATACACAAAGAGCTAAAAGCCCAAAGAGGACTCAGACAAACCCGCTACGCAAACGTGAACAAACGAGTAAGAGCCCTAGAAGAATCAGGATACATCAAGAAAATAGGCATCAAAAAGACCAAAGCAGGCTTTCAAGCATCCATATACGAGCTCACCACTAACGCCTGCCTAGCCATACTACTTAATTCCATCAATCTAGACGAATTGCTCATGCGAGTCGACGACGCTACGGCGCAAACAATCTTAGCAACCATACTAGACTCTATTTAGTCTCTTCGGAAGCACTTGGACAAAATGATAATATTTTTGCAACAACTGTTAAATGTCAAAAAGAGATAATTACGATTGATAATTGAGGAGGTTATCAGACTTATTTGATGTTGTAGATCCTCGCCGCATTTTCCCCGAGTATTTTATTCTTGAATTCCAACGATAGCGGGAGACTCATGATTACGGGAACAGAATACACACCCGCATACACACCAACATAATCGGATGCATACATTACTCTATCCGGAAAACTGCGTTCTGCGTATTTTAGCATGGGAATATCAAGTTGATAGGGGTCGCCCGAAAGAAGAGGAAAGACGCAAGTGTCTGTGCTCACATTTTTGTTCATAGAACATACTATTGCTGCCTCTCTTGTCATCATGGAAGCGCCGAAGTGAATGTGATGAATCTGTAGCTCCGGAAAGTCGTGGGCTGGGTCGTCCAGGAGTAACGGATTGAGATACTTAAGTCGTGCCCCTGGTAAGAACTCCGGGCCCATGTGGATTTGGACAGGAATCTTATATTCAACAGCCTTTTCGTAGATCGGGTAAGCTATCTTCTTGTCGTCCGGAGAAAAGTTTCCAGGCCACAACTTTATGCCCTTGAGATGCAGATCTTCGACGCATCGAACAACCTCTTTGACTGCATCCTCTTTTACGGGGTTGATTCCCATCACGCCGACAAACCTGTCCGGATATTTGTCGACACACTCCGCAACATAATCGTTACCCTTACCATGGAAATCGACACTCCACACAGGAGCCGGGGTTGGCAACGGCTCGTAGCACCACCCACAAATGATGGCCTTATCTACTCTCACAGCGTCCATTGCCTCAATCAAGGTTTCAAGGGTAATGCGCTTAGGGTATGGAAATCCAAATCCAGTAACCAGTTCATTCACAAAGTTGCGCCATTCGACACAGCCCTTTCTTTCCTTTATGCCCTCGTCTTCCAACCCTACATGACAATGCGCATCTATTATCACAGCGTATCACGTCTAATTGATGGTCGCTCCGGATCCATAACCACCGTTTTTTTGCTTGCCATAATCTTTCATCTCAACAAAAGAATACTTTCCAAGCAAATATAAGCCTAA
>Ga0315308_1000159_pt1 | contig 36028 bp, 38 predicted proteins | sample TDP3_MG_FD_203078 | JGI IMG/M metagenome (GOLD analysis project Ga0315308, IMG submission 203078) | Freshwater sediment microbial communities from Lake Towuti, South Sulawesi, Indonesia - TDP3 | ecosystem: Environmental > Aquatic > Freshwater > Lake > Sediment | place: Indonesia: South Sulawesi...
TTGGTGATTTTGTTATAGGAATGCATGTGGTCTCCGCCTGTGCGCTACTAGGGAGAAACGATGCCTGCAACCTTTGGAAATGGCACCGCTTCCCAGATGCTTTCTACCCCACAAATATATCTAGTTAACCTCTCAACTCCTATTCCAAAACCCGCTGAGGGTGGAATCCCTTCTTTGAGCATTTCAAGATACCACATGTATTTGGTTGGGTCCTCGCCTCCCTGTTTTATTTTTTCTACAATTCGTTGGTATGTGTATTCTCTTTCTCCTCCTGAAATTGCTTCGCCATAACCTTCTGGGTAGAGCAGATCAAAGTCTCTTAATATGCCTGGCTTATCGGGATGTTCAAGGTAGTAAAATCCTCTCGCAGCGACTGGATAATCAGTTATCCAAAAAGGCGCTTTATGCATGGCTGAAAGGGTTTCTTCAGCATCCCAAGGGATTTCACTCCCAGGTTTCAGGTCGAAACCTTTGCGATTGAGAATTTCAATTGCTTCTTGATAAGCGTACTTTCTAAAAGGGGTTTCTGGGTTTTCAATTTTTCTTCCGAGTGCTTTCATTTCCTGTTTGCACTTTTCTTTCACGTTTTCAATAACGTAGCACACCATGTTTTCTATAAGCCGCATCATATGTTCATATGTGGTGCGGGCTTCTTCTACGTCGACCTGGCGGAATTCGGTTAGATGTCTCTTCGTCTTGATGGTTTCCAGCGGCTCGATTCGAATGTTGGGTGATAGCGCGAAAATCTTTTCATATGATGTTATGGCCATCTGTTTATAGAGGATCATGCTGCTCATGAGTTTGAATTGGGCACCGTAGTAGTCTATTGAAACCTGTTTGGCTCCTCTTATACCCGGGTCTGTTACGGGACCAATTATAGGAGCTAGAATCTCGATGAAGCCTTTTCTTCGCAGATAGTCTCTTATTGAAGAAATTATTTCGTCTTGCACCTTTAAGATGCAAAGCGTTTTAGGCTCTTTGATGCTGAAGTATCGACATCTCATCGTGTCTCGAAGTTCTTGTGACATAAATTGTTTATGATAGTGTTCTTTATTATAAGTTTTTTATAAAAAATCTCGTAATAAATTCGAAATAGTTAAGCCTTTATAGCCAAATTTCGTAATTATTACAATCATGGAGATTCGACTCGACGACAAGGATTTAAAGATACTTGTCTTGCTCCAGAAAAAATGCCGAATGACCGCAAAAGAGATAGCCCAAACCATAGATTCACCTGTCACAACTGTTTTTGCTAAAATAAAGAGGATGGAGGAGCTGGGGATCATAAAAGGTTATAAGGCGGTCTTGGATGCCACGAAGTTGGACAAGGGTGCAACCGCCTTCATTCTGGCTTCGGTTTCTTACAGGCTGAAGGAAGGAACTCCGCTGTCTCAGAGGAAGATTGCTCAAGAAATCGCTAGGTTTCCAGAGGTTCAGGAAGCCCATATTATCACGGGTGACTGGGACATTTTGATTAAGGTCAAGGAGAAGGACGTGAACAGAATCGGAAAGTTTGTCATCGACAAGCTTAGGATAGTTGAAGGAATCGAAAAAACCCTGACCTGTATGGTCTTTGAAACGCAAAAGGAAACAACCGACCTATTATTAGAAAAGAACTCTTTAAAGGCTGCTTAACCCCCGATTCTTTCAGTATTTATTCATTTATATGACTGACTTACAATACTGTTCAACTTCAACATTGACAAAGGAGAGTGAAAATGCAGTGCAAGGAAAGAAAATTCTTGGGTGCCACAGTGAGCGCCATAATAGAGCGTTTTCATGATGGTCAATGGGAGGTTCTGCTTCAGACAAGATGGAAGCCAGAAGATGACCCTAAACACTCTGGTTTGTTAGAGATCCCTGGCGGACGGATAGAGGTTGGAGAAGACGCATACACAGCCCTAAGACGAGAGGTTAAAGAGGAATGTGGTCTAGAAATCCAAGCTCTTAAGCCTAGAAAGGAAACACAGACCAAGGGCAATTTTGAAGAGGTTAGCGTTGCATTTGTGCCTTTCTGTGGCGAGCATTATTTGGGCAGCAGCTTCGTTGGCTTTGTCTTTGTGTGCATGGCTGAGGGCGAGCTGATTAACAAGGGAGTTTAGACGCAAAGGAACCAAGATGGATACCACTAGCCGAATTGAAGCGGCTTGTGCTGAATGAGCCCGAGAAAATCTACTCCTACCACCTCAGCGCACTGAAATACTATATAGAGCAAAAGGAAAAGGGACTCGTCTAGTCAAGGTTATTGAACTGTAATGGGGTTGAAAAATGTCTTTCTCAAAATTTGATAATTTTTCTAAAATTACTAAGGAAGAATTACTGAACTATATTGATTTTCTGATGTGACAGTACAGGCTTGTTGATGCGTTCTGGTTTTTGACAGCAGAGGAAGCTTTCAGCCTTGAGGTTGCGTCGAAGCTGAATGAGGATGTTTGGAGTACGCTTGGCACCGACATGGCAAGAGACATTAAACGGAGATTCAAGATTTCAGGTAAAGGAGTTGACGCAGTGCTTGAAGCCTTGTCATACAATCCGTGGGCGTTTATCACGAAATACAGCATTCAAAAAGAGGAAGATAAAGCGGTGGTATCTATACTGAGTTGCGCTCCGCAGGCAGCGAGGCGAAAGCGTGGGCAAAACGAGTTTCTGTGCAAGAGTATGCATCTGAAGTTTTTCGCGAACTTTGCTGAAGAGATTGGCCGAAAAGTGAGGGCGGAATGCTTTTTCGCTCCACCTAACCGTCGTCCTAGGGATTTGTGGTGCAGATGGGAGTTTGAACAGTCTTAGGCAGGAATGTGATGTAGGCTTTTGCGGAAATTAATACTGACGTAGCCGCCTCTAAGTTCATGTATTGATTTTTTGGCTTCAGAATATATCTGGTTTAAATGATACTGTCCTACATTATGTTCGTGTGTCTGTAGTTTATATAATTGTAATTTATTCCTAACATAGGGTTCTGATTATCACATCTATCGAAGATTGTTTCATAAGCCATAAATGTTGGTGTATCTCTTTTTAAGTATGTAGAGTCTCATTCGTTTGAGTGATGAAACACGGCATAAATTGAGAAAGGAAAAATAAGGAAAGTTGGAAAAGAAAGTAGTAACGGGAACAATGCTGGGGCTTCTATTATTATTAAACATGTTGACACTAACATTTAACATTCCATTATCATTAGAGGGCGTCACCTTTACCACAAGTTTAAAACATCATGTAGTAACGCTGGAAGCTAACGGAGAAAATCCGTCAGCTTCTACAAGGCTTCATGAGAAAACGTGGGATTTTATTAGAGCCTACAATTGGAGCAATTTCGCAAAGGTTGACAACGACTCGAGTGAGATGATAATTGGTGTTAGCGATGCAAAGCCAAACAGCTACGAGCAACTGAGGCACTTCATCGCTGAAAGTCAGGGTACCTTGGTGGACACGATTTCAATGAACGGTGAACCTGTAGCCGTTGTCGTTGATATCCCCGAAGTCTCCGCTTTCACCTTTGCAGAGATAATGCGGAAAAGTGGGCTTTCCACGTACATTGAACCTAACCTGAGGTTTCAGGCTTCTTTTGTTCCAAATGATCCTTACTGGCCGCAGCAGTGGAGTCCAGTTAAGATAGGGGCAGATTATGCTTGGAACACCACGAGGGGTGACCCATCGATCCTTGTGGCGGTAATTGATACGGGCGTTGACTGGAAACACCCCGATCTGGTTTCTAACTATGTCGCACTGGGCTACGACTGGGTGAACAATGACACCGATCCCATGGATGACCATGGACATGGAACCCACTGCGCCGGGATAATAGCCGCTTCACTTAACAACGGATTAGGCATTGCTGGCTTGGCACAAGTGCATATTATGGCCGAGAAAGGGCTAGATGCTTGGGGTTCGGGAACTGAAGATGACCTCGCAAAAGCAATTATTCACACCGTAGATCAGGGAGCAGATATTATCAGTTGTAGCTGGAGCAGTTATTTTCCAAGCGAATTAATTCATGAAGCCATAAAATACGCGTATGAAAGAGGTGTGATTGTGGTTGCTGCGGCAGGAAATGACAAAACAAAAAGAAGATCTTATCCAGCAGCATATGATGAAGTCATTGCAGTTTCAGCAACTAATCAGTATGATAACCCAGCTACTTTCACTAATCTCGGAGACTGGATTGAGCTAGCGGCGCCAGGAGTCGACATCTACTCAACCGTTTGCAATAACTCCTATTCCCAAAAGAGTGGCACCTCCATGTCTTCTCCACATGTTGCAGCAGTTGCTGCTCTAGCTTGGAGTAAATTTCAGAACGCAGCGCGGGATTGGGTGCGACTTTGGCTACGTTACACTTCAGATGACTTGGGCGATGAAGGCTTCGACAATTACTACGGATACGGGAGGACTAATGCAAGAAGGGCGGTTGAAGAGGCACCTCCTGACCATGATGTCGTGATTTCGAGTTGCCAAAGCCCCCCGTATGTTGACCCTGGAAATCAATGCTTGCTCGCCATCGATGTTGTGAATTTTGGAGCGGAGAATGAAACTGGCATAACCGTACAGCTTCTAGTAAATGGAAGTGTTGTTTATTCTGCAACTATCGATTCTCTTGCAGCCTACAATTCGGTGGCTGTGAACTGTTCATGGACGCCGGCAATTGGGGGTATATACAATGTTACTTGTTATGTGGTTCCCGTGTACAACGAGATGAATATAAAAAATAATGTGATGTCTAGGTATGTTTTTGTTGGAATTAAAACTATAGATGTCCCCGCATTCTACCCGACGATTCAAAAAGCCATTGATGCAGCTGGTTCAGGATTTACAATTCTAGTAAGCGCTGGCATGTATTATGAGAATTTGGTTTTAGACAAGACGGTGTCACTTATTGGCGTAAACAGAGGCACCACCATAATAGACGCTAACGGAACGGGAACTGTCGTTTCAGTTGCGGCGAGCAACGTCGACATTACAAACTTCACTATAAGAAACAGCGGTCATCTTTGGCTTGACAGTGGCATCCTCTTGTACAATTCCAACAGCGTCACGATCCGCAACAACACGATGACGCTTAACAATTTCGGCATCTATCTCGAAGCCTCATTCAACTGCACATTCGCCCTGAATAATGCAACTGGAAACGCGCATTTTGGCTTCATGATTAAATCGGCCTCCAACTGCACCTTTTCCGAAAACATCGTAACAAGCAACTTTGAAGGCATTGTCCTTGATTCCTGCCCAAACAGCACGCTATGCAAAAACGACTTAAAGGACAATATTGACGGCATATGGCTTGCGTCTTGTCCAAACAGCATATTGTATGAGAACCGAATAGCAACAGGCGTTTGGGGTCTTTCCGTTCAATACAGTCCAAACAGTAAGTTGAGAAACAACATTATGACCGGAAAAGGATGGCGAGAGATCTACAACCTCGATGTGTGGGGCTGGGAATTATCAGATTTCACTCTAGACATAGATGTTTCAAATACAATTAACGGCAAGCCAGTCTATTACTGGGTCAGCAAACGAGATCAAACAGTTCCCTCCGATGCGGGGTATGTAGGGCTGATAAACTCAACTAATATTACTGTTGAAGGTTTGGACCTTAGAAATAACGGTGTTGGTATACTACTCGCCTACACCAACAACTCGTTAGTAACAAACAACATGCTGACAAACAATGAATGGACAGTTCAACTTTCCCATTCTTGGGGAAACTCGTTGTATGGAAACAACCTCGTGGAGAATGGGGCAGGTATAAGCCTTGATGCTTCCTCAGAAAATTCACTGTATGAAAACAATGTAACGAATGTCTTTAGACACTGGGGCATCCTAATAAATGCTCAATCAAATAACAACTCGGTGTATAGAAACAACTTAGCTGACATTTTCGATGATGGCGTTATGATTTCGTATGATTCAAACAACAACTCAGTATTTGGAAACAACATAACAAACAGCGACCTATGTGCTATCGACGTGCGGTATTCTTCAGATAATAACTTAATTTATGGAAACAATGTAATAGATAATTTTAAGCCTATTCGACTCTACGATTCTTCAAACAACATTATTTTCCATAACAACTTTAAAAACTACGTTCATGGACCCGAAGTTTATGCTCCAGTAAATGAATGGGACAATGGCTATCCATCAGGCGGGAACTATTGGAGTGATTATACTGGTTTGGATGAGAAGAGTGGTCCCAACCAAGACCAGCTTGGAAGCGATGGAATAGGCGACACACCATACATCTTTGATGATTGTAATCGAGACCGCTATCCACTTATGAATCCTTGGGCTACTCCTTGGATAGGCGACTTTGACGGAGACTATGATGTTGATTATGACGACATCGTCTACTTCGTCGACGCATACATAAAATACTGGTCTGGTTTAGGAAAAGATCCTGCATGCGATTTTGACCGCGATTGTGACATTGATTACGACGATGTGCTCACCTTTGTATCATCCTACATCGACTACTGGACCTCATAAAAACAAAAATACACCATGCTTTGAAATAGATTTAAGTGAGTTTTCTCTATCGAAGATTGTTTCATAAGGCATAAATATTGATTGCATCTAATGTTAAAGTTTGCTTAGTCTCTTCTTGCTTGGAGGATGAAGCGCAGTATAGTGAGAAGGAGAATGGAGAAAATGGAAAAGAAAGCAATACTCCACATAATGTTGGTACTTGTTCTGACTAATGCGTTAAGCATAGGGGGAAGTGCACAACAAAGTAGTAGCATTGGTGAAATCATCTACTCTGTTCCTTCACCTGACAGGAATGCCACATGTGGTTTAGAATGGGATGGAGCAGCTTTATGGATCACGGATGCATATTTAGGCACGATATACCGTTTTGATCCCTTCACAAATACCACACTCTCCATCCTTAGAGGGCCAACAGGTTACTTAAGAGAATTGGCATGGGATGGTGCTAATTTATGGGTAGCCTCTTGGGATTTTCCACGCAGTATCTACAAGCTTAATCCTATTGATGGTTCAGTAATCGCCTCCTTTCCAGCCCCGTTTTCTGGTCACCCAGACGGCTTGGCATGGGATGGAAATTATCTTTGGATTGGAGAAGAAGATGGAAAGATATACAAAGTTGATCCTTCAACTGGACAAGTCATTTACTCATTTTCGGTACCCTTAGAAGCCCCTTATAATCCAAGAGGTTTAGCTTGGGATGGTGAACATTTGTGGGTTGGTTATCAGGATGTGGGTCTAATCAGGGAACATGACATTACTACTGGTTATATATTAACAACATTTGCTTCTCCCGCAGGTTATTCTCAGCAAGGTTTAGCTTGGGATGGACGGTGTCTTTGGAGTACTGGTAACAACAACTACATCTATCAAATTAAAGTTAAAGAAGCAGCCATGAAAGTGATATTTGAGCTAAGCGGCACAAGAGAGCTATTGCCGCCACTAAGCCCATATCCGTGCCACAACTTCTCTATACAAATCAGAATCTTCGGGATCTCCAACCTGTGGAGCTGGAGGGTAAAGGTACGTGGGACCCAACAATCCTAGAGGTTGCCCACAACGGGCTTGAGTGGATGGTCTATGAGGGGCCATTCCTCCAGCCAGGCACCCTCTTCCTGTTCGCACCCCCACGCAACGACCTACGCGAAATCCCAGAGATGTCATGCACAAGACTGACAGCCACGGGCAAAACAGGCGACGGCATCCTAGCGTACGTGACCTTCCACGTGAAGAAGTTCACCCCCATATACGGAACATACATCAACCTAGTAAACGTGGTCTTCCTAGACCCAGTGAAGGTACGTATACCAGTCGACCCAGTTATTCCTGGCCGTTTCATCAATCCGGGCGCACCATCAATGCCTCCATGGCCTGAATTCATACCTGCACACTGCAGCTTCGTCTTCGTTGGAGCCAATGTATCCTTAGATGCATCTGCGTCAACGAGCGGTTGGGATACCGTACCAACGATCCACGAATGCCCAATCACAGAGTACCGATGGGACATTGATATAGGCAACGACGGCTCCATCGACTTGACTCTGTATGGAGTGATGAATACGTTCCCATGTACGGGCCCAGAAGATGTGGGCATAACCCTAACAGTCACCGCACCCGATTGGAACCCACCAACAGACCCAAGATACGTTGACCACGCTTCAGCGAAGCACGTGATCCACCAGATATTCAGACCCGTGGGTCCAGTAATCGACGTCTACACCGAGAGGGGCGGTAAAGGACCAGGTTATACCCTGGGTGAGCCGTATCCATACCCAGCTGCTTGGAGCGATGCCTACGGACCACAAGAAGAAGTAACAGTCTACGCCCTCGTAACCAACAACGACGAACCAGTCAAAAACAAACCCGTCGCCTTCGAAATTAAAGACCCAAACGGCACAACACGCGAATATAGGACCGCGTTCACAAACGAATACGGCATAGCCAACACAACGTTCAGAATCCCATGGGAAGGCTCGGAAGCCGAAACACTGTTCGGAGACTGGGCAATCTTCGGCACTGTTAGTATTTCTGAAATAACTGTTTGGGACATCTGCAGGTTCAGGTTCGGCTACATAGTGTCTGTCAGAGACCTAATAGTGAGCGGTTCGCCACTCAAGAAAGGACAAAACCTAGGCGTAACAGTTGACCTCAAGAACATAGCCTACACGAGCAAAGACGTGTTCATCACAATCGTGCTCCACGACGAATGCAACGTGCCCATAGGATTGCAAACAATCGACTTCACAGTTGACCCAAACAATGGCCTAACATCTACATCAACATTAACAATTCCCGACTGGGCATTCGTCGGAACAGGAAAAGTCTGCGTCAACATCTACAACAAACCACCAACCTCAGGCGGAACACCTATGTGCCCCGAAGGCACTGCAATCTTCATAATCCAGAAGACCGCTGATCCGTGAGAACACAATTGAAAAACTTATCTCTCTTTTTTCTACTCTCCATTCTTGGTTAGAAAGGAGCCCTAGAATAATATAACAGAGGTAACGCAAGCAGCACCGTGTTCTTTCCTCTCGTTGTAAGGTTATACTCAACTCTCAACGGTGGTCCAGTTTCCACTATTCTTTCAATGTATCCATACTTCTTTAGGCTTTTCAGCTTGTCTGACAATGTGCGGGAGTTTACACCGAGAATCTTCTTTAGTCCACTGAAACCCATACTGCGCCTTAGGAAAAGCGTGTAGAGTATTTCGAGATTCCATTTTTGAGACAACATGTTAAAGCTTTCTTCGAGACTTTTTATGGCTTCTTTTAAATCCTTCAAACTCGTCTCCTGATTTTCCAGAATACGCCTGAGCGTGTCCTCTATTCCCTCGAGGGTTTGTTCCATCCGAGCCTCCACAAGCCTGCGAAGCTCATGGCTCAACGTTAGTTGCGATTCCATTCATCTACACCTAGTGTACAGGGGCTTACTGCATGATTTATAAGGTTTACATATACAACAAGGTATAAAAAATACATCAAAAAAACATGGTGAAGACATCCTTGAAGAAGTTTGACGTGATTGTGGCTGGCGCTGGAACAGCCGGCTGCATGACAACCAAAACCGCGGCTAAAGCGGGATTAGAAGTCTGCTTAATCGACCGAAAGAAAAGAGTTGACATCGGCGAGAAGGTTTGCGGCGACGCCGTTGGAAAACACCACTTCGACGAACTGGGCTTAACCCCGCCAAGAGGCGACGAGTTGAGAAGCCGAGTCGAAGGCGTAAAGATTCATTCACCTGACCATCAAACCGTTTTCACGGTTAAAAGCGAGCGAATATATGGATTCATTCTAAACCGCCGACTTTTTGGTCAGCGGCTTCTAAACGAGGCTGTGGACGCTGGAGCAACACTGTTTGATTCGACTATCGCAATTGAACCCACATTGAAAGATGATTTCGTGACTGGAATCACAGCCAAGGATATGAAAAACGAGACTACTCTGCAGTTGCAAAGCAAGGTTGTTGTCGACGCCAGCGGCTTCACAGCAATCCTGCGCAAAAGTCTGCAGCCAAAGATAGGAATCGACCTAAACTTGAACAACGAAGACGTAGAGGCCTGTTACAGAGAAATCCGTGCACTCAAGGGAAGCGACTTTGATTCCCAATTCTGCGAGATTTATCTCGACCAAACCCTGACTCCAAGCGGCTACCACTGGATCTTTCCCGAAGGCGAAAACACAGTCAACGCAGGTATAGGCGTGGCCATGACCAAGGGTTTTCCCAACCCAAAGAGCCTTTTCTACCAAAAGATTTTACCAAAACCACTGTTTAAAGATTCAACCTTAATCAAAGGTGGAAGCTGGTATGTTCCCACTAGGCGTCCACTAGACTGCATGACTAGCAACGGCATGTTATTTGTTGGAGATGCAGCATGCCAAGTTAACCCGATACATGGAGGCGGAATTGGTCCCTCTATGAAGGGGGGGAAACTCGCTGGGGAAACTATCACAGAGGCTTTAGAAAAGGATGATGTGAGCCGCGAAGGCTTGTGGCAATACAACGTTAATTATATGCGGGTTTACGGCGCCAAGCAAGCTGGTCTAGACATTTTCCGTCTGTTTCTGCTTCAAAGCGTGACCAACGAGGACATCAACTATGGTATGAAGTATCAACTCATAACCGAAGACGACCTGTTCAAAGTCAGCCTAGGCGAAAACCTACACCTGAACATCACGGAAAAGACTATGCGAGCCTTCAGAGGGTTAGGTAAACTCTCTCTGCTGCGGCGACTGAGAGACGCATCCCACCTAATAAAGAAAATGAAGGCGGTATACTTAAGCTATCCAGATTCGCCTGAAGGCTTCGAAGAGTGGAAAAGAAAAGCAAACGACAAAATTGAAGAAGCAAAAAGACGTCTCAGCACAAGGTGACGAAAAACTAAACGATGATAAGCATAATCTTAGCTGTTTGTCTCGAAAGAATTAATAGTTCAAGTGGTTGCTTTTAGAGTTGGGCTCGCGACTGAATGAGAAGACGCATCGCAGCTCAGAAACTAATCAAATGGTTATATGAGAAATTACAGTCTCAACTCAACCTTGAGAGCATTTTGATTCTGGGTGTAGTGCTAAAAGGATTACCAGTTGCCTACAGCATGGCAAAAATGAATGATGTGGTTGAGAACTTCGTTCCAATCGTGGCTCAACGTCACATGTTCATGCAGCATCGTGTAGAATCTTATTTTCCAAGTCTTAAATGGAAAGACCACTTCAACCAGCAGCTGAGCCAGTGTAAAAGCATATTAGTCGTGGACGATGTTGTCAATACTGGCTTCACAAAACAACGAGTGGAAAGCATCGTTCACTCGCTCAATAGTTCTTCTGTTAGATTTGCAGCTATGATTCTCAACCGAAAAAACCTAGCCAACCCAAACTTTGTAGGCGCGCGAGATATCTTTGCTAGAGAGGTAAACGCCACTGATGTCGAGTGCGACTGGGGTTTGATCACGGTTCCGCTTTGGGATCTATCGGTTGATGCCGCACGCCAACGCTGTGAAGAATACTATCAGAAGTTTTGGGTAAACGAAAAGCGCATGGTTACGATAACTTATTAGCTCAAAATATTTTCCTAATGATTGGTTGTGTCTGGTTTGCGTGTCGCAGCATTGGTCACAGGTGGAAAAGACTCGACTCTAACCTTGTATCGCGCCATACAACGGGGCTACAAGGTGACTAGATTGGTCACAATGCTTCCTAAAAGACCCGACAGCTGGATGTTCCACTATCCAAACATTCACTTAACCGACCTGTTTGCAGAGGCAGTGGGTATACCTCTTGTGAAGGCTGAAACCGTTGGAATCAAGGAAACAGAGTTAGAAGATCTGAAAAAATTGCTGGCAACACTAGACATTGACGCCGTTATATCTGGGGCTATATCGTCAGAGTACCAGAAAAAACGCATCGACAAAATCTGTGAGGAACTGGGCTTAGAGTCGATTGCGCCGATTTGGCATGAAGAACCAAAAAAACTGTTGAACGAGCTTATAAGTCTTAAAATGGAAACCCTCGTTGTAGGCGTCTACGCCCACGGCTTCGACCGAACATGGTTGGGGAGAAAAATCGATGAAAGAGCAATCGATGACCTCATTGAATTGAACAAACGATATCAAGTGTCTCTCACGGGCGAAGGCGGTGAATACGAAACTCTGGTTTTAGATGCACTTTTTTTCAAGAAAAAAATTGAGCTTGTTGAGACCAAAAAAGTATGGGAGGATGAAAGCGGCTACCTACTCGTAAAGAAAGCTGTTCTAGTGAATAAAAGAGAGGAGAGATAATCTTTAGTTCACGTATTTTGGAACCCTGATCTCCACAGGCTCGTAGTCTTCTAGCTTTCCAGCCAAGAAGCTCTCATAGGCTGACAGGTCTAAGAGTCCGTGTCCACAGTTGTTGAACGCTATGACCTTCTTTTCACCCGTGCGCTTACACCTCAACGCTTCATCAATGGCGTATTTCACGTTGTGCGCCGATTCGGGCGCTGTTATCATCCCCTCAGTCTGAGCTAGAATGCGTGCGGCTTCAAACACTTCGTTTTGATGATACGCTACGGAACGCATGAAGCCCTTCTGGATCAGGTACGAGATTGATGGTGCCATCCCGTGGTAGCGCAGCCCTCCAGCGTGAATTGGTGGGCAGGCGTATTCGTGACCTAATGTCAGCATTTTTAGAAGCGGTGTTATTTGAGCCGTGTCACCAAATCCATAGGTATAGGTACCTCTCGTGGTGTGTGGCACTGCCTTGGCTTCGCAGGCTATAAATTCTGGTGAATCAACTTTATGCCTCAACTTGTCCATGATGAAGGGGAAGCTGAAGCCAGAGTAGTTGGAGCCGCCGCCGACACAGCCACACACGACATCAGGATAAACATCGATCATCTCAAACTGTTTTTTGGCTTCTTGTCCGATTATCGTCTGATGCAGCAAGACATGGTTCAACACGGAGCCTAGACAATATCTTGTTTTTTCGTTAGAGAGGGTGTCTTCAAGTGCCTCGCTGATTGCGATGCCTAGGGTTCCTGGATTGTTGGGATTATCCTTTAACAGTTTTCTTCCAAACGCTGTCTTGTCGCTGGGAGAGGGAAAAATTTCGGCACCATATATCTCAGCCATAGTTCGGCGTCCAGGTTTTTGCTGATAACTAACGCGCACCATATAGAGGCGGCACTTCAGCCCAAAAAGAGTGCTCGCCATCGCTAGAGCTGTTCCCCACTGGCCTGCACCTGTTTCACTAACAAGACGCTCAATGCCTTGCTCTTTGTTGTAGTACGCCTGCGCTATCGCAGTGTTGGGTTTGTGACTTCCGGGTGGACTGATGTATTCACACTTATAGTAGACTTGAGCTGGAGTTTTCAAAAAAGCCTCCAGGCGCTTTGCTCTGACTAAAGGTGTAGGTCTCGGAATGCGCATGTAAGCATCGAGAACCTCGTCGGGAATCTTTATGTAACGCTCCCTGGAAACTTCTTGGCGTATCAATTCCTTGGCGAAGATGCGTTCTAACATTGCAGGGTCAACTGGCTTGAGCGTTCTTGGGTCTAATGGTGGCGGCAGCTCGGGCAAGTCCGCCTGAATGTTGTACCAAGAGGTTGGTATTTCATCGGGTGGAAGCAAAACGGCGTGTTCATTTATTTTGTTTGATGTTGCCAAACCTTAACTTCACCTTTTTCCATATGCTTGTCAGCAGCGGCTCTGTACATAATTAGACCCAAAGGCTAAATTTATATCTTTCTTGTACGTAATTGTACATTTAGACGTGCTGAACATGGCTTCAATCTGGAACAAAGTGGTTCAAAGCCTACAGGGTTATCAAGAGCGGCTAAGTGTAGCTAGGGTTCTGATAGAAAACGGTCTAAGAGTTCAGGCTGGCAAGATTTTCTGCAACGACATAGAGATTCCACCCATAAGAATAGGGCGTGTTGCTGGGGTTGACAGAAGAACAGTCGCTGAAACAATAAAGGCGATTGAAAAGAGCAGTGAATTGAAGGAAATTTTCGCTGGAATCCGATCTGCCGGACACTCTCTGAAAGGCATAGCAAAGCACCTCAACTTAGGAGTGGTTGAGATCACACCAGTGAACGCTCGAATCCCAGGCATATTAGCCAAATCAGCCACCATTCTGGCTGAAAAAGGCATAAGCATCAGGCAGGCTATAGTGGACGATCCTGAACTGTCTCCAGAACCCAAACTCACGCTTATAGCAGAGTCAAAAATCCCAGGCGATCTCATCCCAAGGCTTCTGAAAGTGAAGGGTGTAGAGAAGGTCTCGGTTTACTGACATCAAAGTCTCAACTCAGGAATAAGAGTCTGAAACAGCAGAACCAATCGTGGCACGATGTCAGTTTAAAAAGGTTTATTAGTTGTTTCGCCGCATTTGGCTACAAGCCGTATGGATTCATGTCCTTAGGATGTAAACCACTTAAGGTTGAACTGTAAACAGGAGCGTATGCTCAGAGCATGGCTTATAGGTATGTTGCCGAGGCGTGGAACAAGCCCGAAGACTCTTTTGTAAAAGAGTTGATGAAGCAACGCGTCATCGAGTGGCGCAAGCAACCAGCTATAGTTAGGGTTGAGCGACCTCTCCGCTTAGACCGAGCCCGCAAATTGGGATACAAGGCAAAGCAAGGCTTCGTTATAGTGAGGGCTCGAGTGAGGAGGGGTGGAAGAAAGCGGGAGAGACCAAAGGCTGGGCGTCGACAAAAGCGTATGGGTGTCGCCAAACTTAAACCCGCAAAAAGCCTCCAACTAATAGCTGAGGAGAGAACAGCGCGAAAGTTTCCAAATCTGGAAGTTTTGAATTCTTACTGGGTTTGGGAAGATGGACTCTACAAGTGGTTTGAGATAATAATGGTGGATCCAAATCACCCTGGCATCAAATCAGACATGAACATTAACTGGATCAGCAGGAGCGCTCATCACGGAAGAGTTTTCAGAGGACTAACCAGCGCGGGCAAGGAGGTTCGGGGTCTTCGTCACAGGGGGAGAGGAGCAGAAAAGGCTAGACCCAGCCGTAAGGCAGATTGAAAAAGAAAAAAATGGAAGATGCAGTTGTAGTTTACGTTTTTTATGGTCTGTAAACCAGAGCGGATATGACGCAGCCGTAGTTGTCCATGGGTACTCTTAGGATTTCTATGCGTTTCTCTATGGGGCCGATTTGTATTCCTCGTATCTTTGCCATTTCTCTGATTTTCCAATCTAACGTTTCTTCTACTGCCTTCTTATCCATGAAACCGTGAGCCTCTGCTACCAGTCCGTATCTCTTGCTTTTTGCCCAAGCCCAAGCGATGCCTGCGCCTATGGTTGTGCCCTCGTCTCCGTCCATTCTGGCTAAGACCGAAAATGTGACTGCTCCAGCGTCGATATTGTGTTTTTCAATTTGTTTGCACTCTTTTGGAAGAATTGAGCTCACACAGACAAGGTTGCACTGAGCGATGCCGGCTTTTTTGAGCGCGAGGTCGAACGCGTTGAGTTCTGATACAGGGCTTACAGCTTTGCCGCTAGTTATGAAAAATTCTTTCGGAATCATCCCTGTGTTTCAATACCTCACTTTTAACAAATAGTGCATGCAATAGCAACTAGTTTAATAATTTTGTGGTGCCACTCTAGTTAATTTTAAATTAAGATTCGAAATCTGTATATTTTCAGTTGACAAGCCATGAGAGCGCAAGCAACTGTAGCGAAAAAGTTTGGTGAGACTCGTAGGGGAAGAGGCTTCAGTAAGAGCGAACTCAGAGAAGTCGGACTGGATTTTCAGCAAGCACTAAAATTGCGCTTGCCAATCGACGAGAGGAGAAAAACAAAGAGAGCGGAGAACGTGAAGACTCTTAAGCAGTTTCTCCGCAAAAAGTAAGATAGAGAAAAGAGTGTGCACAGCTTGTCTAAGGCGCTGTCAATCGCTTACGTGGACATCAGTTTTTTCGCTCACGCAACTGAGGATGAAGGCAAGGTGTTAGAGGCTGTGAGACACCTTTTGCCTTCTACGGTGCACGTTGAAGACTTAATGTTTAGAAGGAGCAATTTGCGGGGGCATCACGGCAATCCCATAACATTGTTTGAATCCAAAATTAAGGATAAAAGCATCGTGAAGGCTGTGGTTGAAAACTTAGCTTCAAACCTCAGCGCCTTGGACAAAGAAACACTGCTGAATGAGATTGGATTGCACTTGGAGAAAGGCAGCCTCTACATTCGCTTAGATAAGCAGGCGGCGTTCGAGGGCTCATTCAAGTTAACCACCGCTGACCCGATTCGTTTTCGGTTGAGGTTTACGAAGAACAAATTAGAAGATGTCATAGAGATTAACCGTGAAATCGGGATGCTTCCAAAATGAAGTTCTCTGACTTGCATCTCTGTATTCCTTTGAGAGACATGACGCAAGCAAAGAGGATGATCGCTAAATCTTTTGAGCTGGGTTACAGTCAAATCGGTATGTCGCTTCCGCTCAGTATTAAACAGGATGTCATTGTCCAACTACATCAGGTCTGTGAGGAGTTTGGTTTGGATTTTGTAACCAGACTAGACCTCGCGCCCAGAGGAGTTGGTGAGTTACTTAGCAGCCTGAGGCGGTTTAGGCGCAGCTTCGAGGTTCTGTCTGTTCTGTGCAGCTTCAAGCCTGTGGCTAGGCAGGCGGCTAAAGACCATCGGGTGGACCTGCTTTCTTTTCGGGCTTTTGAGCCGAGGAGGCGGTTCTTCGATTGGGCTGAGGCAGAGCTGGCTTCGAAGTCTTCTGCAGCCCTTGAGATTGATATGACACACGTTTTAAGCCTAGAGGGTTTTGCCCGCATCGGTCTTTTTTCGTGTCTTCGTCGAGAAGTGGCAACCGCGAAGAGCTTTGGTGTGCCTGTGGTGATTTCCAGCGGTGCCACAGAGCCATTGCTTTTGCGGAAGCCGCAGGATTATGCCTCTTTGACTTTTCTGTTTGGTATGGATGCGTCTCTTGCTCTTGAAGCGTTATCTAAAAATCCAGCGGGTATTGTTGAAAGAAACAGAAGGAAACAGAGCCTAGACTACGTGGCTCCGGGCGTCCGAATGGTTAAGGAGAAGAAAACTCATTGACTAGGTTTGTTAGAAGGCGTTATCTCGCCTTAAAAGTGGAATGTGAAGAACCGCTCGACCGTAATGCGGTTTCAGACGCTGTTTGTAACAGTGTTTTGCGCCTCTTCGGCGAAGTAGGCGTCAGTCAAGCGGGACTCTATCTGGTGCATTTTGATGAAAAGATGAATTATGCGGTCCTACGGTGCTCGCATAAGGCTTTGCCAATGGTTAAGGCTGCGGTGGCTTCGATAATAAAAATAGGCAGCCAACTGGCAGCGGTTCACGTTCTGAGAGTGTCGGGTAGTTTGAAGGCGCTCAGCAAAAAGGCGATTAAGAGTTAATAAACACCAAATGCTTGTCAGAATCAAAAAGAGTTATCTGGGACAAACGTTGTATTTCTTTTTGGGGGATGATGTCGCCGTCCCAGTCTGATTTATGCAGATGAGGATCCAAAATGACCGACAGACCCCTATTCTTTGAAGGCTTGCCCACAAACCTCATAAGTATATGAACCGAAGCCTCAGAACGAAGCTGAAAGGTTGCAGTCAACCAAACTCGCTAAGGGCGGAACAGTTGCAGAGAAATCCTTTGCAATCCTCGTGTTAGTGGGCATAGTGGAAGTGGTTGTGGGCGTATTCTCATTAAGTGTTGCACTAATCGCTGACGGTGTCCAATCCTTCGCCGACGCTGTGGTTTCCCTCATCGTCTGGACTGGTCTGCGCTTGTCAAAGAAGGCACCTGACGGCAAATTTCACTTTGGCTACTATCGGGTTGAAACCTTGAGCAGCGTTGTCGCTGCTTTTTTCATGGTGTCTTTAGGAGCAGTAATCCTGTACGAGTCTTACTTGGAGTTTCTAGCGCCAACCGAGATAGTAAACGCAGAAATAGCGATGGCCGTAGCTGTGTCTGCAACCGCAATAGCTCTGGTTCAATTCGTCTACAAGACCAGAGCTGCTAAACAGTACGCTTCTTTAGCGCTCAAAACAGACGCTTTCAACTCAATCAAGGATGTGCTCACATCTTTTACCGCTTTTCTCGGCATAGTCTTCAGCAGCTACTTCGGCATTGTTCAGACAGATTCCATTGCTGGAATAATAATCGCTTTCTTCGTCTTCACCGTGGCGTATACAATAATAAAGGAGGCTTCGATGGTTTTGATGGACGCCTGCCAATGTACAGAGATTCTTTCAGATATTGAAAACGTAGCCAAAGGCGTCAAACATGTCAAAAATGTGCACAGCATCCGCATGCGGAAACTTGGACCCTACTTGATGGGAGACATGCATGTGGTGGTTGACGGCGACATGACGGTGAAAGAAGCCGACCAAATAGCAAGCCAGATAGAGGAACAGGTGAAGCAGGAATTCGACGAGGTAACAGAAATAAAAGTGAGAATAGAACCACTCGAAACAAAAACCGAAAAATGAAGATAAAAGTGTTTTTAGCCCATAAACACCCACCTTGCAAAGAGATATCCACATATGATGTCGAGGAGGCCAAACGTGAAGATAACTGGTATCACTAGCCAATGTTTCTTGCAGCGGAACAGATACCATATTGGAAAGATAAAACTGATGTAGCGTACAGAGCTCGCAATGTCGGCTTTCAGAATAATAACGATTAGGCTGCAAAGGGAATAAACCGCAAGCTTCCAGTTTACTTCATAGGTTTTTAAAATAAGCAGAATGAAAATTGCGATCATAGCTACCTCAAAGCCAGCGGTAGCCTCAACAACAGAGGTATCAAACGGAAAAGCTGTTTCTTTTTGCAGAAAGGTAGGTTCCACAAAAAGATTTAGAAAATACTTCTTTCCCCAGGAGTTTTCTGCTGCGGAAACAGCGAGCATGTGCCCAGTTTTGAAATACCCGTAGAGTGCCCATCCAATCTGAGAGAACATAGTTGGTGCACAGTACACAATCGTTTTCTTTATGTCTTTTTTAAACAGGCTGTCCGTTATCATTGGAATAATTAAGAGAACGCCAAAAAAGCGTGTTAGAGATGCGCCTGCGCTTGCCAAAGAAGAAAAGCTGTCTTTTCCTTTAATATAAAAAAGCCACGAAAGGAGAACCAAAGTCATGAATAATCCTTCGCTGTATCCAACGGTAGTGAATAGGAACACTGTTGGAAAGAGGGAAGCTATGATGGTGACAGAAAGCGCCTCTTTACTGTCTAGATAATACTCGGCGGCGAGTTGGAAGAGAGGGATCCATGCAATTCCGAAAAAGGAAGAAACGATAACCTGAGCAATTGTGAATTCTCCTATGCGGAGTCCGATTACTCTTATCATTGCTGGAAACAGAGGAGCGAAGGCAAAACGCTGCAAAACTGGTCCCCATTTGGCTTCGGAGACATTTTCATACCAGCTTTTAGCGATTAGGTTGTACCATCCTCCGTCCCACCCTTCGAACATTTTAGTGCATGAGTGAAATCCAAAGGCTTGAGGCTGTTGAATCATTGACCACTGAACCCATGCAAACATCGAAACTTTTACTGCAACTGCTAATATTATAGGTAAAAGTAGGCGTTGTTTTCCTTCGAATCTAATCCTACGCAATCGCGAAAGTAACAACATGAAGACCATTATACACAAATTTTAATTTAAAATGTTCTCAAATAGCTATTATTGCTGACAGAGTTATGGAAAACATTGAAGTTACGGTCATTTTGCCGATGTACAATGAGGCTGAACATGTTGAAAGATGTGTGCGCTGGGTAAAATCTGTTATGGAGCATTTTTCGTATTCTTACCAGATAATAATAGCTGAGGATGGAAGCACAGATAACACTAACGTCATAGCGGCTCGTTTGGCGATGGATGACAATAAAATATTCTACCAGCATTATCCTTTACGCTTGGGAAGAGGCGCAGCGCTTAAGCGAGCCTTTAAACACGCTAAGGGCAACATTTTTGTATGCATGGATGCCGACCTAGACCTAGGCTTCACTTACATGCGAGGTCTCATAGAGGCGGCAAAGAAGAGTGGAGGAATGAGTACGGGTTCAAGACTGATTGAGGGTTCTGTTGCCGAGCGTGATTTTCTGCGGAAGTTTTTAAGCAGATGTTACAATCTTATGGTGAATCTCATGTTTCGAGACGGAGTGTGCGATCATCAGTGTGGGTTCAAGGCATTCACAAAATCGTTGATAGATCATGTTAAAGCTGAAGATGATGATTGGTTTTGGGACACGGAGATGGTTGTTAGAGTCAGAAAGGCGGGTTATAGAGTAGAAGAAATTCCAGTTCACTACACGGATGTGCGAGGGTTAAAGGAGTCAAAGGTAAAAATTCCCCAAGACGCAGTCAGAATGATCGTTGATCTTCTGAAGCTTCGGTCAAGATTAAAATAAGGTAGGAAACTAGGATTTGCACTCGGTCCTCATGAACGCTGGTTGGCGTTTGCCACCTAAGCTAGCAAAGTTACCGAAAATCGTAAGAAACCTGGTCAATCATAAGCGTTTTACATGAACAACAAGTTTGGGGAAGTGGCTGGTGCACTAATTCTAGTTGGAGCTGCCCAGTTCTTAGTTGGCATGATCGTGTCTGAAGCGCTGTATAGTGGTTATAGCCTTGCGAATAATACTATAAGCGCTTTGGGCGTAGGTCCGTCGGCAATTATCTTTAACTCATCGGTCTTTTTGTTTGGGTTGACGGTTGTAGCAGGTGCATACTTTATCATGCTCGTCTTCGGAAGAGGACTGGTTCCAGTCTTATTCTTCATAGCTGGTGTTGGTGCAATGAGCGTTGGCATGTTTCCAAGCAACACTGGAGTTATACATGATGGTGTGTCTTTGATAATCTTCCTCTTCGGAGGGCTGTCCGCAATCTCCGCGTACAGGCTGTAAAAGTTTCTTCTGAACTATATTTCCGTGGTCATAGGGTTGATGGCTCTCATAGCTCTTGGTTTATATTCCACTCAGAATTTCTTGGGCTTGGGAAGAGGCTGCATGGAACGAATGGTTGTCTATCCACTAGTGGTCTGGGCTATAGCCTTCGGCCGACACCTTACCGCCATGGAAGAAAAGAAACCATAGATGGACCTGTGGATTTGAACCCCGACCTAACAATTGCCCATTCTTTGGAGGTCTTAAGTACTACGGTTGTTCTACTGATTCGTGGTGAATTGTGCCGTGAAGGAAGAGGTGAAAGTGACTCGAAAGTATCAAGTTACTATACCTGAAAGCGTGCGCTCTAAGCTTGGCGTTAAAATTGGCGACAAGCTCATCGTGAAGTCTGAAAACAAACGCATAATAATGGAAGCCTCTCGGCACGTTTCCAATCCCTCTGATGTTCTCTCGAATCTCTTCGGCAAGCCTCTCAGCATCAATGCAACCAAGCTCGTTGAAGAGTCTTGGAAAGAGACGTATCCTTCAGAACTAAAAGAACGGCTCAAGAAAAAACGGAAGGAACGCACAGGTTGAGTCTCTACATTGACACCAACATCTTCGACTACTCTGCTTTGGCACACCCAGTTTACGGCAAGGCGTGTAAACACATAATTGATGACATCCAAAATGAGAAGATCGAAGCATATTGCAGTTTTCTCGTTTCAATAGAGCTCCTCGGTTCTCTAGCTCAGATAGACACGCAAAAGGCATCAATAGCCGTCGCTGCATTCTTCTCGTTACCCATAAGCATGATACAGATTGACGAATGGATCCTTCGCGACGCAGCGAGCATAATGCTTGAATCAGGCATCAGTTACAATTCCATATACGCCTCATGCATGCGGAGAAAAGGCATAGACACTATAATAACCGAAGACACCAAACAATGGAAAAAAATCAAAAACATAAAAATCATAAGACCCCTCGAATACCCCAGATTAGTTAAAACTAGAAAGTAAAGGTGAATTGGGGGATTTGAACTCCCAACAGGGTGGTGAAATCTCCCGCAAATTCCCCTCTTTTTACCAAATACGGAACACGGTTGACATTGATCAGACTCGTGTTTGTGATGCCCTATTACTTTATTTCCTTCATGAATATCAGTCACAGAGGGCTATGAAATGCGCGCGCTAAGAAATATCATGGAAATCGCTATTACACGCTTAGATCACACCCATCAGAGTAGGTTGACATGACAGACAAACGAACTCGACAAGCCGAGCTAAAGCGAAGTCTGGGCCTGTTTGATGCAACGGCCATAAGCGTAGGTGCAATCGTTGGCGCCGGCATATTTGTGGTTACAGAAATAGTCGCAGGGTATGCAGGATCGGCTCTCATTGTCTCCATGCTCATTGCGGCTCTGATTTCTTCTTTCACGGCGCTCAGCTTTGCTGAATTGACGGCTTGGTTGCCAAAAGAGGGAAGCGTGTACGAATTCGGAAACGAGTTGATCTCGCCTTTCGCGGGGTTTATGTCGGGCTGGATGTGGATGCTGAGCAACACGTTTTCGGGCGCTGCAGTATCTTTAGGATTTGCTCACTACTTCGCGAACTGGATACCAACGCTTCCTGCGCAAGCAGTTGCGGCCTGCCTGTGCATAGGTTTCTCGGCACTGAACTTCGTAGGAATACGGGAATCAGCGATTCTAAACAATCTGCTCGTGACGGCAAAACTTGGCATTCTCGCCTTCTTCTGCATCTTCGGCCTCTTCTACACAAACCCTGCAAATTTCAGCCCGTTCTTACCTCTCCAGACTGGCGTCTTCACTGGAGCGTTCTACATCTTCTTCGCATACGGGGGATTTGGTCGAGTGGCCGTAGTCGCAGAGGAGGTCAAAGATGCAAGAAAGAACGTTCCCAGAGCTACGCTTCTGTCACTCGCAATATCCACGATATTCTACATAGCTGTTGGACTTGTGGCTGTCGGGCTAGTTGGAGCCCCAACGCTCTCAAGCTTCAGTTCACCCTTGTCGCAGGCAATGAGCGTCACTGGAAGCCCAATAGCCGTGAGGATCGTATCCATAGGAGGGTTGCTCGCAACCTCGAGCGTGCTACTCACGTCGATCTTGGGAGTCTCAAGAATGGCTTTTGCGATGGCCAGAGGAAAAGACCTGCCCAGCAAGCTGACTCGCCTTCATGTGAAGTTCCGTACACCATATTATGCAATATGGGTGACTGGCATTTTTATGGCACTGCTTGCTCTGTTCTTTGACTTGTCGAGTGTCGTAGCTGTCAGTACTTTTGCGATGCTATTTTACTATGCGTCCACAAACATTTCCACTCTTCGGCTGAAAACAGAAAACAGAAAATATCCAAAAATAGTGCCCATTCTGGGAACGACAACGTGCGTTGTGCTACTGATTTTCATAGTTTTCGCCTCAATACAATCATGGCTAATTGGTAGCGCAAGTCTATTGGCTGGGGCAATCTACTACGCCTTGAAACAAAGAATTAAGAACAACGCCTGAGCGCGTGAATAATGATCGCATTAATCTAATCGGATTCATAATCATCTTGCGATGTGTCCAACAAAAATCTTCGTTTTGCTCTCTTTTGTGCGCATGCTTTATATCAAGTGCTTCTCTTAGAGAGTTGTCGTGTCGAACGCTGAACTCAGGTCCGAGCTCATGCTTTTTGATGTTACAAATCTTGTCGTGGGATCTATAATAGGAGCTGATATCTATGTGGCTTCGACGTCTGGTGCAAGTCACGGTGAAAAACTCGCCGAACCCTATCTTGAGGTAGCCCCTACCCTACCCTTTTTCGAAAAATAAAGTTACTTTTTTGCATGATGGTGGACCGGGAGGATTTGAACCCCCGACAATGTGGCGAAATCTCCCGCAGCTCCCCTTTTTTCTATTGTCTGTTCTGTTTTCTCAAGGTCTCTGGTATAAGAAGGAAAAGGGGGATAGCTGCTATCGTTGTGCCTATCATTAGAGAGATCACATGGATGGGTGAGATTACATCCCAGATTAGTCCTCCGAGGGCAGGAGCTATCACGAGTCCGACAACTCCGTCAAATATGGCGAGCACGCTTAGCCAAGTGCCCAGTAGTTGTGGCGGCACGATTTCGGTCGTCATCGTTGTTTGAAAGACGGAAATCAACACGATTGTGCCCAGTAGGAAGGATGAAATAATGAGTTCTGCTGAGCTGCGAGCATAGATGAGCATGAACATGGAGACAAGTGACAGTGGCGTGAGTAGGTATATTGTACGTTTTCTTCCTATCACGTCGGCGAGTTTGCCCATGGGAAAGGAGAAAGCTATAGGGATGACCCACATCGCCATAGTCATCTGTCCGATTACGTATTGGTCTGCTCCCTTTACTTGAGCCGCAAAAAGAGCCCAATAGATTCCGCTTAGGTACAGGGGCATTCCAACAAGACTTGTGTAGGCAATCCAGCTTTTCACATGTTTTGTTTCGCTGAAGAGCCTCTTCACATTCTGTATGAAACTCGCGTCTTCTGTCCTCTTTGCTCTTGCCAGAATCATTTCTTGGGGATCTCTGAATAGCCTCCATATCATGACAAATATGAGACAAAGACCTGCGAATTGGACAAGGTAAAGTGGACGGATTCCTTGAGCGTTGAGGCCCCCGAAGATTGTTACCAGATAAGCCGCGATCACAGGAGCAGCGAGTCTTGGAAGAGCAGACACCACGTCACAGAGCGCCATTCCAGTTGCTCTTTCGTGGCTTTTTAGACAGCTGCCGCATATCGTTGGACAAATTGTAGAGGTTAGCCTCAGTGCAAACGCCATTACTGTCAGGGCAGGAATTATCATCCACCAATCTACGGCTGTGACGAAAAGAAGGGACCCCATCGCGATCAGTGCTACTCCCAGCATGAAGATGGGTTTGATTTTGTAACGACTTGAAAGCCAACCTACAAAGAGCGCAGCTCCAACTGAGGCAATTCCTGCGATAGCGTTTCCGAAGCCAAGTTGTATTGCCTTGGCTCCAAGGGCAACGATGAAAATCGACTGATACTGCTGCGTTGTCGTTAGAAAGAAGTTCTGACTTACGTTTCTCGCCAGGTTGACTTTGAACGCTCTTTCCTGCTTAAGAAGATATTTGAATAATCTGTTCAGTAGGCTGCCAACTGACAAACATTGCACCTGAGAAGCAGAAGGTTAGCGGGTGTGTTCTATTAAAGCTACTGAATCCATTTGTGCGTGCTACCTTTCGATGGTGGTCAGCAAGTATATTGGAGAGACGGAGAAGAATCGGAACAGGATTTTCAGAGTTGCAGAAGAACGCGACGCGATCCTCTTTTTCGACGAGGCAGACGCTATCTTCGCGAAAAGAACTGAGGTAAGAGAGGCTCATGACCAGTATGCTAACCTAGAGATTGACTATTAGCGCGCACGACGTCAAGGTGGTCTAGGGAGATTTGAACCCCCCACAGCGTGGAGATGTCTCCCGCAAATCCTTTTTTTTGTCTGGGTGAGTGAGATTTGAAGCCTACACCAAGTGTCGATGTCTTCCGAGAGAGGATTTCTAGGGTCTGCTTTCTCCGATAATTCAGCATTCAAGAACTATGTTATAAGCTGCATGAAAGAGAAAGTTCACTTTTTCAAAATTATTTTAGGGGCTTAACGGGTTCTGAGCCAGTCCTTGACAATGGAGGATAGATGTTCCCTCTTTGCAGGATCGTATTTTGCGCGTGGCATTGCAGGACTGAAGGTGTCATAAAACCAATGGGTAGCATCAGGAAAGGTTTGAATGGACTTGTCCTTTGTTCTCAAGCTCTTATACAGGCGTTCGGCTCCGCGGGGCAAAGCTGTAACATCTGCTTCTCCCTGAAGAATTAGGGTTGGTTTCTGTATGTGTGAAGCGTTTTCCAAGGCCTTGTCGACGAGTGTCTTTTTGACATTTGCCGAATAGCGGAAACTAAGCTTCTTCGCTTCCAAGGGGTCTTGAAGTGCAATTTTGATGTCTTCAGGGTCTCTGCCTTCTACAAGTGATGAGCTGTATGGGTCATACATCCTTCTGGGCGCAAAGAGGTTTGCAAGGAATAACGCGATAGAAGTTTTCCAAGTGCTGCCTCGGACTACTATGGCTGGCGCTGCAAGCACTAAGCCATCGAGTGAATTAGGATGATTGGCGGCATACCATATAGCGTAGCATCCTCCCAGACTAAACCCAAACACATAGATCTTTTTGTTAGGATGCTTTATCCGTATGTGTGCGATTGTATCATCCATATCTTGAAGGTGCCTCTTGAAGTCTCTTGTATCTCCTCTGGGCAACCCTTCTTCCTGTGAGTTCCCGAAACCCCTAAGGTCTAAAGCGTAAACTTGATTTCCGTCCGCAGCCAATTTCGAACCGATGACTTTGAACCGGCCAGAATGGTCGCCCACGCCATGAATGCAAACAACAACGCTCTTGATTTCCGCGCCTGTTCTCCAACATCTATAAAACAGGTTGAAGCCATCCGTCATCTTGAGATAACCTTGAACATCTTCCACATTCATCACAAAAACCTTTTCCTTCAATCTGTATCAAGTGGGCAAACGTTATTTAATAATTGTCAATCTCAATCGTTAGCGCCTGAGTTTGCCATAACACTCCGATAGTTTCCTTTCGTTAGAGCTGTCATCTTGGTTGATTCGAAGTAAGAAATTTAAACGAGATAAGTAACGTATTCCGGGCTACCATTCTACGGTGGGCAGGTTGAGCTTCGAATTCTCGTAATCGATTCATACAACCGCTGAAATCTCTAGCGCGTCTTTTTGTGAGTCGGTAACAAGTCCGTCCCGTTTAGCGCTGATAGTTGTTAGAGATTTATTCGCGTGCACAAATATCATAAGTCCAAACATAGCTAAGAATAGCTGATTGTTCAGGGGTGAGTAAGGTGAAGATTGACTCAAGCAAAATCTATCTGATGCCGCTGATTATGGGACCGATTGCCGACAGAGAGAAGCTTGTCGGCTTGGTCTATGGAGAAGTTCAGTATGTTAGCCTGCAGTATCAGACCGATCCTAATGCCATCCAAGTACTTTTGCCAGACTGTTACCAGCCAGCTGAGAAACCTATCGTGACAGTCATGTTTGGCTACTATAACAGTGTCGATTTTATGGCTGGTGGAGGGTACTGTATAGCTGCAGTTCTGTTGGCAGCGCGGTTTGATGGTGAAAAGGACCATGTTGAGGGCGACTACGTTCTAGTGATGTTTGAGGACGATACCCTTCCGATCATTCGAGGCCGCGAGAAATGGGGCATACCCAAGGTTTACGCCGATATTTCACCAGTTAAGACGATGCCCAATGGGCACTTGCGGTGTGAGGCCTCACTGTGGGGCCGTCTGGTGTTCGGCATGGATTTGGAACCCCTCAAGAAGCAGAATGCCTTGGTCCGTTCCGTCGCCTCTAAGAGGATAAATGAGCGGCCACTGCTGGGCTACAAATACATCCCCTGTCTTGACGGCCCGCCCGATGCCTCCTACCCGACTGTTTTACGGAGTGATACAAAGCTTGAAGAGTTGTGGCTGGGTAAATCGGGGCAGATATTCTTCGGCGACGCAGGTGAGGAAGATATTGGGATGGGCAAGAAGGTCGTTGACGCCTTGAAGACCTTACCAATACGTCAAGTAACTCAGACTTCACGGTTCCAAGGTTCACAAGTTCTGAGATCCGATCTTTCCGGTCGATTGAAGTAATCCATCTTTGATTCGCACTGTCTTGCGAATGCCGACTTCAGCAGCGGGTTTAGCCTTTGCGGTGAGTGCCTTCTACGAATCTGGGTCGGGGAATACTGGTCTTCAAGAGGTTAACGAAATTGAAACTAAAGTCCCCACGGACTATGCTATCGCCGACACACGCAACCAAACGATTATTCAGATCTCTAGTCTGCATCCTTTTCCTTCTACTTGAGTTGCTCTCCGCTCAATTTGCTATGTTTTCAGCTTCCTCTAATACTTTTACCATTCGCCTTTTGTGAACTGCAACAGAAACAACTCTTCCGAAAACGCAGATAATGCTGAAGACTTGCTCAAAATGACTGGGGGTTGTTGTAGTGGACTGGGGGGGATTTGAACCCCCGACCTCCTGAGTGCAAGTCAGGCGTTCATACCAAACTGAACTACCAGCCCCTTCTTGCTTTTTATCGTTACAACCTATCTTCATTCTATCTGCTTCTTCGCCGAACAGATGGTTTATCCTTAAATTATTAAGATGTGGTTTTTACCTTAAATTAATATTTCCTAAACAACAAAAAAAGAGAAGGAAGGTTAATGTTCTAACAGCTCTTACGCAGCCAACATCACAAACTGTTTTGCGCCTGCGACTTTCTCTACTTTGACTTTGACATCGAATTTTATCCATTCAAAGACTTCTTTCTTAACCATGAACAAAGCGTATGTATCAGGTAATAGACAAAAAAGAGTGATGATTTTGTGTTTGTTTTTTGGTTTATGGCGGTGTCCAGTAGTCTATGTAGGCTGAGACGAAGGTTAGGATGTCGTCGTAGTCTATGTCTCCATCCTTGTCAAAGTCGCATGCTGGGTCCTTTCCCTGACCCGACCAGTATTTGATGTAGGCGTCAACGAAATAGACAATATCATCGTAGTCTACGTCGAAGTCTCCGTCAAAGTCACCTAGATACATAACTGGTAAAGCGTTTATCAAGTCGCCCTCAGTATAATTTCCACTGTTGTCTCTATCAATCCAAATATTGTATACTCCTATATCTTTAGACTCTGTGGGTGTCCAGAGATAGGTTGGCGGTAGATCGCCCCAGTTGTCAGTTCTGGCTGTGAAATTCGCTACTGCTTTACTTGGAGAATAACCTGACAAGGGTATATCAGATGGCATTAGATAAATGTCTGTATCCGTATTGTTCCGTAGTAGAGAAATATATGCACTCACATATATGTGCGCGCGCGCGGAAAAGTAATAGGGTAGGGGAATATAAGATTTCTCCTTGAGTTACTTTGGAAACCAAGGGAACCCTCATACACCTCTGTCTCACTCACCCTTTTCAAACAGCAAGTAGTGCTTGACATCTGTTCCATATCCAGTTGCTTGATAGGTATGGAGACGCCATCCCATCTCTTGCAAGTCCTTAATGTTCTTAGGGACATCTTTGTGATGATTAACTTGTATGCAAGTCCATTCTTTCAACCAGAAATCACCTCCTTTCAGACATGTGTAGCAGACTATTCTTCAAGTCGTCTTAAATTATTAATGCGGGGTCAAGCAATAGACCGAAGGGAGGGCTGATGCACCTACATGACCCAAAGAGAATCCACTAAAAGGTTGATAATCGACGTCTTCTTTCTAGCCGCCTCCTTGATACTTCTCATGGTCGACTTGCTCATAAGCCAAGACATCCTCTTAACCATAATCGCACTGCTCGGCACGTTCATATTCTCAACCAGAGTCGGCAGAGACGTTAGAAGACTGAGAACAAAATAAAAAGGATAATGCCGCTGCCTTTTTTTTAAGAGGCTCGGTATAAAAAGAAATTCTAAACCTTTCACTTTGCGCCTACCACAAAAACTTAAGCCGTTTTCCACCCCATAATGAACCCACAGAGGACAACAACTTGAAAGGCGTAAAGGAACTTGGCGAACGCAAGATAATCGACATTATTCTGAGCCAGCTTGAACCAATGCCCATCATGCCCATACCATTCGGCGACGACGCCTCAGCAATCGACATTGGAAGCGGAAAACTCGCCGTCATCAAGACCGACATGCTAGTGGGCAAAACCGATGTGCCGCCAAAAATGATCCTATGGCAAGCAGCCCGAAAGGCTGTGGTAATGAACATAAGCGACTTGGCTGCCAAAGGAGTCAAGCCGATCGCCTTACTCGCCTCGGTAGGAATTCCACGCGGTTTGAGAAAACAAGACATTGAGCAGATTGGAGAAGGCTTAAACAAAGGAGCACGAGAATACGATGCCTACATTCTCGGCGGAGACACAAACGAAGCATCAGACCTAGTCATCAGCTGCGCTGCATTAGGAATAGGAGAAAAGAGGCGCTTAATGCTCCGCAGCGGCGCCAAACCCGGCGACATCGTGGCAGTCACAGGTCCCTTCGGCAAGACAGCCGCTGGATTAAAGATTCTGCTTCAAAATCTCTCGACACCTTTAGGAATCAGGAAGAAGTTTATGGACAGCGTTTTAATGCCGCGTGCAAGGCTCAACGAGGGTTTAACTCTAGCTCAAACAGGTGCCGTGACAGCTTCAATCGACTCCAGCGATGGATTAGCCTGGAGCCTTCACGAAATCTCCAGAGCCAGCCAAGTGGGCTTCCTAATAGACGGGTTTCCAATCGCAGAAGAAGCAAAGCAACTCGCAAAGATGTACAAACTTGATCCAGTTGAACTCTGCCTCTACGGTGGAGAAGAATACGAACTCGTAGTGACCGTCAAGCCAAGGCTATGGAGAAGGGTAAGGGATAAGGTATCCTTAATAAAGATTGGACGCGTTACCAGAGAGAAAAGACTCGTTTTAAAGCTTGGAAAAAAAGCGGGTCCAATCGAGTCAAGAGGATGGGAACACTTTAAAACAAGCCTTTCAAAATCATAAACAAAGCGAGGTGATCTTTCTTCTTGGTCGAACCGTGTGACGCTGGCAGCCTACCATTCGTCGGCGACATCCAAAAGCTTTTAAAGGGCGCTTCCAGCTACGGGCGAGTCGTCAACGATTCAACCGAGTTTTTCGAGAAGAAAGTGGTGGACGGCTTCCTAGATAAAGTCGCGGCTGGCATTGACATACCAAATTACCCGCAGTACAGAGATATGATTCAAATGTTCTTTGACATGATTGAGGGCGTTGGAAAGATCAACGGCGGCTACATTGAAGCAGCTTCATTAACCCTGAAAGAAGATGGCGCTATTCCAGAAGCCTTAGCCATCCAAAATCGTTCACGGGAAATTTATGAAAGACTTGGAGAACCCTTCCAGCTTCGAATGTGTATAACAGGTCCCTACACCATGTCTTCGCTCTTCGCTTACAGAGACAAAGGAACATTCATTCGACTCGGCAACGTCCTAGCGCAGATAATTGAAGCCAACATTTTCAACAACAAGCAAGGCAGCATACGGCTTATTTCCGTAGACGAGCCTGTCTTCGGTTTTGTCGACGACCCATTGCTTGACCGTGGTTCAGAGGGCAGAGAAAACCTGCTTAAGGCTTGGGAAACCCTAACACAGAAGATCAGAGTAAAAGGAGCTGAACCTTGCCTGCACCTGCACAACAGCTCAGACGAGTTGTTCTGGGAAGCGAAAACCCTCAAAATCCTCGAGTCACACGTTAACGACCCATTGTATCAAGCCAAAAGAACCAAAGAACGCCTAGAGTCAACCGACAAGTTTCTGAAAGCAAGCATAGCCGTGACAGACTTCGACCAACTAATAAGAAACAATCTAATCATAATGTCCAAACAGAAAATAAGCGAGACAAGTATAAACGAGAAAATCGCCGAAACATGGAAAATCCTGAAAAAAGAGCAGATAGACCCAACGATTTTTGTTGAAAACATCGAACTTATGAAAGAACGGCTGGTCAAAATCATTCAACATTTCGGAGAGAACAGAGTCCCCTACGCTGGACCAGAATGCGGCTTAAGAAGCTTCCCAACATACGAGTCCGCCCTAGAATGCCTGAGAAGAGTGGCAAAAACCGTGAAGGGCAGCTAAAAAGATTAATTATTCAAGCTTGTCTCTTCGATTTAGAAGGCAGAGAAATGCAGGCATCAGAAGAACTGTTGCATTCACCATCAGTTCGAGAAGCCACCCTATACGAAAAACTGAGAAACCACAAGGTCAAGTGCGGTCTGTGCGAAAGAAGATGCGTCATTCATCCTGGAAACAGAGGCTTTTGCAAGACAAGATTAAACATGGACGGCGCGCTCTTGACCTTGATTTACGGTGACCTGAGCGCACTTGAAAGCCGCCCCATCGAAATCAAACCGTTCTTTCACTTTTGGCCAGGCTCCACTGCACTCACGTTTTCCACATGGTCATGCAACTTTGACTGCGTCTGGTGTCAGAACCATCATCTTTCTAAAGCTGAGCCCAACCCGACAAAGTCGAGCCATTTTTTTCACCCTGAAAAAATAGTAAACCTCGCCTTGCATCAGCAAGACGATGGACTGTGTGCCAGCTTTCAGGAACCAACCCTCTTAACCGAATGGGTCCTGCCTGTTTTTAGACTTGGAAGCGATAAAGGACGATACTCATGCTACGTTTCCAATGGTTACATGACGTTAGAGGCGCTGAAACTCTTGAAAGAGGCTGGAATGACTGGGTTAAAGATTGACGTGAAAGGAGACAAAGAAACCTACAAAAAATATTGCGGTGGAGCCGATGTGGAGAAGGTTTGGCGAAACGCCAAAGAAGCTAAGAAAATGGGTTTCCACGTGGAAATTGTCAACCTTGTCGTCCCAGGCGTGAATGATGACGAAGAATGCTTACGTTGGATAATTAAAAACCACTTAAAGACTCTCGGAGCCGAAGCACCGCTTCACTTTACACGCTACAATCCAGCCTACAAGTTTTCAAGCCCCTCAACCAAAGTTGAAGTTTTAGAGAAAGCCTACAACATGGCAAGAAAAGAGGGACTTACCTACCCTTATCTTGGAAACGTTCAAGGACACAAGTATGAAAACACCTACTGCCCAAACTGTGGTGATATGTTGATTCAACGTTACGGTTACACAATCACCCTATACAAGGTTACAGAAGACAAAAAATGCTCTAAATGTGGTCAACTCATACCCATAACAGGGCGACGAATAAGAAAATGGCAAACACTAGCTTAAAGTGGAAACCAACAACCGCTAGAGAGGCTGACGCTCCACCAAAGCCTTCTCAATTCTTTCAAGTCGCTTTTCGATAGCGTCCAGCCGGTCAAGTATCTGCTTCAGAGTTTTACCTATGTCTTCAGTTGGAATTGCGGGCAGAGGCGTTGGAGAAGGCCAGCCTACTTCTCCTGGTCTTTCAGGTCGCCTTGGAATAGGCACAGGAGGACGATAAGCTGATTTTTCTTCATCCTTACTCTTGCTCATTTCGGTTCAAGAACACTATTCAATCTGACTTTATTAAACCATTACTATTGCATCATTAACTTGGCTATACAGAAAAATGGTAATTACATTTAAAGTTTCTATTTATTCTCGAAAGGTCAAATATAAAAGCACGAAGCGTATTACCCTTTAATCTCGTGTCGCAGTTTCAAAATACGGGTGGAAGCCGTTTTTCGAGTTTCTGAATCATTTTACAACCCGTATTAGGGGCTGTTTCTTCTCTTCTTTACGCTTCTTTTCTTCCGCTTTTTTTCCACGTTTCTGCTTCTCTGTTTCGTCTTCGCCGACAACCCTTATCAATGGCTGTTTCTCTAGTCCTTCAATTTTTGCTCCAGGATAGCGCTGTTGGATATCGCGTCGGAGTTCCGTCATGTCGACGTTTCCATAAGTTTCCACTTTCACCACAGGCTTGCCTTTCTCGTCGCAGGATACGGACATGGAATAACCAGATCCGCTTTCGTCCTTAGTGTGTTCTAGTTCATTTCTGAAGAGGAAGCTGTCTTCGTCAAAGTCAAAGATGTCGAAGATTCCCCTTCTCTTTCGTTTGCGCTCAGACATAGCTACTCACTGTTAGGTTAGTGTTTCATGAATTTTTCCTCGTATTTCTTCAAGTGTTCGGCAGCCTCTCCGATATCCATGAACAATGAGTCTACTCTGTCCACGTCTTCCACGTTTACCTTTTCGTGTCCTAAGCTTCGCGCGTTCTGTGCTGCTAGACTCAAGAGTTGGACAGCGTAACGCAGTGAGCTTTTGGCTCCGACCTCGGTGAGCCTCTGCAAGGCTCTTTTTTCCAGCTTAACCTTCTCCTCTTCAGACCTAATGCGCAATATCTCTCGTATGCTGTCAGGATCATACTCTTGAGTAGCGATTATTACAGCCCGGTCGATTAGGTCTAGGGGGAAGCCCAACGGGCTCTTGACATCGGTTCCACGTATACGCGCCACGCCTCTGTTCGTAGCTAATATGATTATAGGTACAAGTTCGCTTTCCATGGCTCTGCCCAAGAAGCTGAAGGCTTCCAAGTCAAGAAGATGCGAGTCGTCTATGAACAACACGCCAGGGTGAATGAAAGCCTTACCCTCATCAACCAGTTCCTTAACCTGCTGGTCTACTGCCGTGCGTATTTCTGTGTCTATTTCCTTGCTTTCAGCGGCTCCGAAGAACATTGAGAAGATGCCTCCTCCAGCGCGGCTTCGAGCGTTGATTTCGTCCATGTCCGCTAAGGTCAGAGTGTAAACAAATTCCTTTTCTTTCATGACTTTTCCATCTGGACAAGGAATCTTACGGCGAGTGTCCACATCGTAGGTTTTGCCTTTCGCGCTTTCTAGGCTAAGTCCCAAGTTGGCTACCCGCCCAGATTCTGCGTCGATTTGAACTACATGCCCCTCTGAGATGCCTTCCTGGATTATTTGCTGGGCTATAGTGGCGCCTGCCTCGATTGTTTTCTCTTCGTCTGTTGTCTTCAATGTTAGTCGGATGCTTTCAGGCACCTTCTGATAGGGGTTGTAGGGATGCGGCGCCGTTTGAATGTCGGCGTTTATGACCTCACCCTCATACACCTTGCGCATTTCGTGAATCTCAACCCCGATGCACTTACGAATTGCTTCTATAAGCACCTCCGTCTTCTTGCGTTCACTACTGTAGATTTCGCTGCCACTCATCTGAATAAACGGAACGTTTGGACCCAATTCCCTAGAAACAGCCACAGCTATGGCGGTTTTGCCAGTGCCAGGCGGGCCAGCCAGTATTATGCTTTTTCCGCTGAGTTTGCCCTCCTTAATCATCTTAACCACTAGACCCGCAGCTTCTCTGGCTTTCTCTTGACCAACCAGCCCATCTTTCACTTTAACAGCGTTCATGTTCTCGTCTAAGCCTAAGCCTTTCACATGGGTATGAGCGCCTATCCGCTCGAACCTTCCAGCTCTTTTTGGTACTTCCTTGATAGTAGCCATAGATGTTTTCCATCCAAGGGAAATTTGACAAACGCAACTGATTAAAAACAAAAATATAAGCTTTTTAGTTGAAAACCACAAATGAATACAACCCTGTTCGAAAAACAAGGCGAAAAGACATTGCAAATCCGACGTAAGGTCCAAGCTGTAATCTTCGACGACGCTGACAATGGCTATGCCAAGAAGGTTCTAATACTAAAGAAAATTGGTTTTTCAGCCAAACGCTACTGTTGGCGGCTTCTCAAAGGTGGCATGAACGACGGTGAAACCGAAACCGAAGCCTTGCAGAGGGAGATTTTTGAGGAGAAAGGATTGAAAAAGGTCAAGATATTAGAATAGGTACACTCATACGAGTTTATTTTCAGAGGCGTCAAGCACAAAGTTTCAAGTTATCTAGTGAAGGCAGATTCAAACGAGTCTATAAAACTGCAGAAGGCAGAGGTTGCTGACTGCGTTTGAACAACAAAGGAAATGCCATTCAAATGCTAGACTGGGTCAACAAGAGAGAAGTTGTTAGTCAAGTAAAATGAAATCACTGATTCTGACACTTGTGTTCGTCATGGAAACTTCGGCTTGATAGCCTTGGTTGAGCACGCGTCTACACATTGTAGGCACATAATGCATTCAGGATGCGTGAACTTTTCCCATGGTTCATCTAAAATAGGAACTAGCATAGGGCAGGCTTCCACACAGTCACGGCACCCAACTCGGCTGCAACGCACTGGGTCCCGCCTCAAGCCCAAGAAACTGAAACGCATGAATAGCGCTGAGAAAGCGCCTTGAGGACATAGATATCGGCACCAGCCTCTGGGAATATACAAAACGAGGATCAGAGTCAGCGCTAATATGAATATCCGTGCCCAAAACAGTGCTGACACCGAGGCTATTGAGCTGAAAATTGTGCCAGCGTCAAAAGTTCCCTCTAACATCGGAAGAATGGCATAGCGGGCATCTAAAACCGTTAAAGGAATGACAGCAAACAGTGTGTCGGCTGGACTCAAGGCATTGAAGGGCGCAGTGGCGAAGACACCTAACGCTTCCCTGTAACCGCTTCCGATTCCAGCCAGAATTGACAACGCTAGTACGCCCGAGATTAACAGAGTGGCAGCTAGCACGAGGTATTTCACCTGAATCATCTCGTTGTGTGTGCGTGGAGAAACCATT
>Ga0315308_1000161_pt1 | contig 36011 bp, 37 predicted proteins | sample TDP3_MG_FD_203078 | JGI IMG/M metagenome (GOLD analysis project Ga0315308, IMG submission 203078) | Freshwater sediment microbial communities from Lake Towuti, South Sulawesi, Indonesia - TDP3 | ecosystem: Environmental > Aquatic > Freshwater > Lake > Sediment | place: Indonesia: South Sulawesi...
CAGAGTCAAATAAATGCCTTCTTGGGTGCTTTGCCGGTCATGGAGGGAGCGAGCTTGAGACTGAGTGCTAGGAACATTTTGAGCGGAGTCATCTCCGAGATCACGGAGGAAGCAGGGACCCTGAAGATCAATATCGAGATACGGTTTCCGACGACGATCACCGCAGTGGTAACCAAGGATGCGGCGCGGGATCTCGAGTTGAAAAAAGGGGACAGCGTCCAAGCAATATTCAAGGCCACAGAGGTCATCGTAGGGAAATAGCCGTTCGCCGCTGGCCGCTGCCATCAGCAGGTAGTTTTAAAAGCGATATGCATGGCTATTTACTGCGCTCGCCCCATCTGGGGAACAGAGGATGGAATAATGGTATCAAGTAGAGTAAGGGTATCTTTGCTCATCGTTGTCGTATTCGTTGCAGCTGTTGCAGTTGGCTTCGCATACTGGGGGACTATGACGGGTCCAACAAACCCTCCGGCGAAACATCAACTCATAGTTTCGACGACTACCAGCCTCTACGAGACAGGATTCTTGGATGTTCTAACGAACTCATTCGAATCGAAGTACCAGAACATCAACGTCTCTTTCATCTCTCAGGGAACAGGGCTGGCGATTCAGACTGCAATGCGTGGAGACGCCGACATGATCTTGGTCCACGACCCTCCTAGCGAGTTGAAATTCTTGGAAGGGGGGTATGGAGTTGACCGGAAGATCGTTGCCTACAACTACTTTGTGATTGTTGGACCAGCGGACGATCCTGCTCACATCAAGGGGCTTGCACCGTTGGATGCTATGAGGAGAATAGCAGATGCTGGAAGGCAGGGACAGGCTGAGTGGGTGTCACGAGGAGACAAATCGGGAACAAATCAAGCGGAGAAGAGGCTGTGGAACAGCTGTGGCCTTGATAACGAAACTACCAGGCAGGAGGCTTGGTACATTGAATCTGGAACCGGAATGGCTGCCACTCTGAACATGGCGAATCAGAAAAATGCCTACACCTTGTCAGATTTAGGAAGCTATACGAAGAACTTCAAAGATGGAAACATCCAACTAGAAGTGATGGTTCAGGCTGAACTGCTAGATACCCTAAACGTCTACAGCGCGATAGTATGTGATCCTAGAAAACCTGTCCTGAATGAGACGAATTTCGAAGATGCGGTGCTATTCGTCAAATACTTGGTCTCACCCGAGGGTCAGGCACTCTTCGAAGAGTACGGGATAGAGCAATATGGCATGCGACTCTTCAATCCGTACATACCCCTGTTGACCTCTCCGAACGGCACAGAAGTTCTGTCTTGGATACAGACATTCGCCTTCTTCAACAACACGGAATGCCCAACCCAATTCAGATATCAGGCAGGCGACCTATATCTAGGAACATAACTGAAATTCTTCGATTTTGCCGTCAAAATCAATTGAGATGAACGCTTGCTAGAAGAAATCTCTGAGGGAATCATCAACGCGCTCAGGCTGATCCTCTCTGGAGATCCGACAGTCATATCAATAACATGGCGATCACTCGCGGTCTCCGGATTAGCCACACTGCTTGCCACTCTTTGGGCAATCCCTCTTGCGATGATCATAGCTCTAAGGAGCTTCCGGGGAAAGAGACTCCTAAAGGCCTTTTTCAACGCCCTGCTGGGCATACCAACCGTGGTTCTGGGATTAATCTTGTATCTTCTGTTCTCAAGAAGCGGGCCACTAGGTCTCTTTCATCTTCTCTACACTCCACTTGGCATATCCATAGGCCAATCAGTACTCGTCGCACCAATAGTGATCAGCTTCGGAGTGAGCTCGATCGAAGCTACGAGCTCCGAGGTGAAAGACCTAGCGAAGACCTTGGGCGCATCCGACACCCAGGTCTCGCTGAAAGTTGCGAAAGAGGCTCTGGGCGGTGTAATCCTCTCAGTTGTTGCGGCTTTCAACAGAGCGTTTGCTGAACTTGGAATTGCGATGATGATCGGAGGAAACATCGCTAATGTCACCAGAGTTCTGACCACTTCGATATCACTTGAGACGGCTAAAGGAGAGATCGCTCTAAGCATCGCGCTCGGGATAATCCTGCTATCCATAGTCTTCTGCCTTAGCTTGGCTGTAAATCTTCTGAGGAGAAGTTGAGATGCCGAAGCTCAAGGTGAGAAACATATCGAAGAGCTTCGGTCCTATCAGAGCATTGAAAGACGTCAACTTCGAAGCCGAGGACACAGGTATCACATCCGTCGTAGGGGTGAGCGGTGCGGGCAAGACAACACTACTCAGATTGATAGCGGGACTCGAAACTCCTTCTTCTGGTGAGATTCTTCTCGATGGAAGGCTGGAAAAGGAAGTTAATCTCCGAAAACGGACGACGATGGTTTTCCAGAAGACAGTTATGTTCGGCTCCACAGCATACGACAATTTGGCCTATGGCCTAAGGATCAGACACCTTTCCGAGGAAGAGATTCGGCGGCGCGTCGAAGACGTTCTCAAAGTGGTCAGAATGGATGGATACGAGAGAAGGATCGCAAGGAAGCTCTCTGGAGGGGAACAACAGCGCATATCCTTGGCGAGGGCTTTGATTCTCCGACCTGAGATTCTCCTCTTAGATGAGCCGACTGCGAATCTCGATTTAGGAAACGCTGGAATCATAGAGTCCGTTCTCAGAGAAACGGCATCTCAGAAACAGATCGTCTTGGCCACACACAACTTGGCTCAAGCGAAGAGACTTGCGGCGAAGGTCGTCCACTTGGCTGAGGGATTCGTTGCTGAGGAGGGGCCTCCCGAAGTTCTCTTTCAACACCCGCGAGATGAAAGGACACGGAGATTGATCAACGGCGAGGTCTAGGGTCAAGGCGAACAGCCATATTGCCGCCCGGCTGGAAAGTCTGATATCGCCATCGGTATCCTCTATTCTCTGGCGAGATCCATGACCGTGATGGCTGAGTTCTCAATCGCACCTGTAGGGCTCGGACAGACTAGCATGCACGAATACGTCGCAGAAGCAGTCAAAATCATAGAGAGAGCTGAAGGTGTCGACTGGCATCTGACGCCCATGGGCACGATCTTGGAAGCTGATGAGATCGATCCTATACTGGAGATCGTTAAGAGATCCCACGAAGCTCTGCGCGGAAGGGGAGTCAAGAGGATATCCAGCAGCCTAAGGATCGATCATCGGATCGATGTCAAGGGCAAACGCATGACGCGAAAAGTCAGAGCAGTGAAGCAAGCGCTGGGGAATGAGTAATCACACTGCTCGATTCAACATACTTTTTGACAACGTCGGCCCCAGAGTTCGGCCTTACCGGCCGTCTGAATGCACGAAACAAAGGTCTCAGAGCAGTATGACTGGGTGACGCAACGCTGATTAGGCTTCAGCCAAAGGATCTGCCGCCACAATCCTGAAAGGAGAACGCCGTGCGCTCACAACTGGCTGCGAGGGCCTTGTCTACCAAAACTTAAAAGAATAAAGTGGCGTAAACGTAGCCAAAAATGGCGACGCGTTTTGGTTGATAAAATCGTCTGCAAATATGCTGTGACCAAGCGTAGAGGGTCTACTGGAGCGGTCTATCGATCACCTAGAATCTACTTGCCAACGAAGCTGACTGAAGACTCAAGCTTTCCGTTCAAGGACGGCGAGCAAGTCTACGTCAGGATAGTTGACAGGCGGCTGATCATCGAGCGGCTGCCAAAGAAGATACGGGACAGTCTCATAGGAGAGCAACTCTCTGCAGAACTGGCACCATCTGGAACGGGCAGAGAACTCGCCTAGATCGGATACTGGAAGGTTCAATTATTGGCAAAGACCCAGACTCTGATCTTGGTTAGGCCACGCCGAACGGAATGGCTCAAGGCAGAAGGGATAGACGCTCTTCTGCAGCTCATCTTCTACAAGAGTCGAGACCTCTCTAGAGTTGCCAAGACACTCATCTTTGAGATTCGAGAGAGACAGAGACAGCATGAACCATATATGGCCAAAGACTGGAAGAGCTTCATAGATGAAAACAAGGTCTCGCACAGCAACTACTTCTCAACTTTGAAGAGACTCGTAGGTGCGGGCTTGCTCAGACGCGAGAGGGGAGCATATTTCGTGAGTCGAGACTTTGCAACATTCTTGAGAGAGACGGCCGAAATATGGGATTCTTGGCTTGCCTCTTGACGTGAAGAATGATGCTCTCTCGAAAGAAAAAGAGAGGGATCTATGGGAGATTCAGTTCGCGGAGTTTTTCCTTGGTAGGTTTGCCGTTGGTCCATCCTCGGACCTTGTAGTATTCGCTTAGCATTTCTTTCAGCTTGACCACGTGCCCTTTGGCGGGGCCCTCGGGCATCGGCTCTTCCAAAAATCGCTTTGGTAAAGTATCGTCCTTTCCGTCGAAACCTTCTCTGTTAATGTACATTCTTTCCAAGTTGTAGATGCGCTCGCCTGTCTTCATAAGCTCGTCAACGGACCAGTTCCAGCCTGTTATCGGATTTAGCAGATCCGTATAGTCCTGCGGGCCAAGCGGGAACGAAATGAACTTGCAGACGACCGCGGAGTCCAGAATCGAATAAGCATCCTGGATGGTCTTGACGAGCTGCGCTTTTCCAACGGTCGAGAATCTATCCTTCTTCTTCTTGTCGCCGAACGCCTCGCCGACAACCTCGGCAGCCATCACATACGCTCTAAGGTGACATCCTCCTCGGTTTGACGTTGCATATCCCAGAGCGTGGCCTTGTACCCCTCGTGGGTCGTAGGCAGGCAACTCGAGACCTTTGACTTCCATGGCAAGCTCTGGTGCTCCGTACTTCTCGGCCAGCTTCTTTGCGCCCATAGCTATCTCCTTTCCGAAGCCTGCCCTGTAGGCAGTTTTCCAGCTAAGGTCCACGATCGTCTGTTCATTTCCCCAATTCAAGTCCATGCCATCAGCAATGTCCTTGGGGAGCTTACCCTTCTCGTTGAGCTCCATAGCACATGCAATCGTGGCGCCAAGACTTATCGGGTCGATTCCGAGCTCATCGCACGTGTTGTGTGCTTTGGTTATGGCTCCTAAGTTGGCTATATCGCAGTCAGATCCAAGGGACCAGTCCGTCTCGTATTCTGGGCCGTGGCCTTCGATCTGGTATGGAATTTGAGTGATCTTGGAAACCCTTCCGCACCCGATAGGACAATTCCAGCAGGCGTATTGACCTGTGAGAATCGTTTCTTTGATCGTTTCTCCGCTTATGTCGTCAGCTTTTGGGAAGACTCCAGTCTGGAAGTTTCTGGTCGGAAGTATGCCATTCTCGTTGACCGTGTTGATGAGAGCTGCCGTACCGTATTTGGGCAGGTTGTTTCCACAGACAGAGTCAGGATCTGTGAGCTTCTTGGTTGCCTTCTTGACCTCCCCTTCAAGTTTCTTTCGATCAGCTATGAAGGGCTTCTTGGTGCCTCTGACCGCAACCGCCTTCAGTTTCTTCGACCCCATGACGGCACCTACGCCAGTTCTTCCCGCTGCCCGGTGTTTGTCCGTCAGGATGCCAGCGTAGGGCACTAGGTTCTCCCCTCCGGGCCCGATACTTGCAATCTGGATCTTGTCGTCTCCGAGATCTCTCTTCAACGCGTCCTCTGTCTGCCAGACAGTCGTTCCCCAATATTTGTCAGCCGATCTCAACTCTGCAAGCCCATTCTTTATCCACAGATAGACAGGTTCGTCAGACGAGTCTTCGATCGCGATGCCCATATATCCTGAGAATCGCAGTTCCGGACCCCATTTGCCCCCACTATTCGCGTCTCCGATGCCACCAGTCAAAGGCGACTTTGTCACGACGTGATATCGTCCAGATGTCGGCCAAGGCGTGCCGGTCGCAGGCCCCACCATTAGATAGAGCCTGTTTTCAGGACCCAAGGGATCGATGCCAGGCTTAGTCTCACCGTAAAGCAGGTGCTCTCCTAGCCCGCGTCCACCCAAGAACTTCTTGAGCTTGTCTTCGCCGATCTTCTCGTCCCTTATTTTGCCAGTCCTCAGATTTACTCTGAGAAGTTTCTCGTTCATGTTCTTGCCTCTGAGAGAACTTCTCTGGGGTTACTATAGATTCGGAAACGGAATAAGACTTGCCTTCTCTGGATCTGTTCGAGAATGGGAGCCTTTTCGGATCCAAAGCTTCCAATCGACGCCATGTCGAAATGAATGTGGTAGCCATCAAAAACAAGGTCCAAGCACAGTTGAGGTGACCTCTAACAGAGCCCTTCTGCGTCAAAGAACCGGGAGCATTTGACCTCATAACATCTAGATGCCACTCCAGTAGAGCTCATGCCCAAACAGGTAGGCAGTCAGGCAGGACGGACGAGCCTTGCCCCTAGTCACGAGGTCTCATGGTTGCCGACGGCTCCAACTTCGGATGGTTGCAGAATATGGTGCTCTAAGAGAGAGCAATGAGTCAAGTCAGAGTCTGTCCGTGCTGTTAAAAAAAGGACCGCACATGCCATCACTTGTATTACCAACGTATTACGTATTACCGGAGCTTTCGACTCCTTGCTCGACAATTGGGAAGTCATGCGGCAATGACATAAGATCACGGTGGAGATCAACATCTACGGTCGAATTATCCTGCCACAATGAAGGACGAGAAGAGAGAAGTTGGAGTGCTTCATCTGGGAAGCCCCAAGAGCGGGCGAAAAGCCTTCGATTTTTTGGAGTCTTTCAGGGTCTCCAATTTTTTGGAGATCCTCAGACCCGAAAGCCCTATTACAGGACGGAAGCGAGCGAGTCGCGGTGATCTCATGAATAAAGCTGGCGGCTCGCAGACGTGGCGCGGTAGGGATTTCGAGGTTGTTCCGCTCTATTCTGAGGCTGGTGTTGCCACCCAAGTGCTCGTGAAAGGAGAGAGCGGAGATATCCTGCTCGATGCTGGAGACGGAGTTCTCAGAGACCTCATGGACATCGACTACGATTTCAACCGACTAAAGGGGATCTTGGTCAGTCACGGTCACTTTGACCATGTCGGCGGAATCTACACTCTCCTCGGCTTTCTCAGAATGATAGGGCGAAAAGAAGCTCTGCCAATAGTCGTCCCGGCTCCAGGATCGGAAGTTGAGGGTATGATTGAAATCATCTCGACCTACTCGCCAGGAGGACTTCCTTTCAACGCGGAGCTTAGACGCCTCAAGGACGGTGACCAGATCGAAATAGCATCGACGAAGGTGAGAGCTTTCAAAGTCATTCACAGGGGGAGTACAACACAGGGAATAACGGATCCAATTCCCGCTTTCGGCTATACCCTTCAAGACGGGGAACGAATAGTCTACACCGGAGACACCGGGTATATGAAGGCGCTGGAAAGAGAGGTGAGAGGCGCTGATTGTGCTATCTTGGAGGCAACGCACTCCGTCGACAGCCCGGAAGCCCCAGAGGTTCACCTTGTCGAGAAAGATGCTATCAGGCTAGGCAGAATGGCCAAGGGCTATATCCTGATTCATAGGACTCCTAAGGGCTGGGAGTGAACTAGTGTCGAAGCATGATTCTAGCTGCGACAAACGACGCGACGCCAAGCAGAAGCGCGAACAGGAACATATATCCCATCGGGGCCGCCTCGGAAAATGAGGTGACCTTCGCGCGGGCGATCGTCGGAGGGCTTGTATTGTACCCTTCACCGCCAGCCGTTTGGTCCGGAGATCTCCCAGAGTTGAAAGGTAGTCCCACGCGGGGAATGGTTGTGATGACGATGAGGGCTATGACCACAGCGAGTACTCCTGCTGTGGCTAGATGCCTCAATTTCCTCTCCTCTTCATGCATCGCTTGTATCACCAGTTTTAATTAATGCCATTGCTTAGAACGTCCTGTTCTACATCTAGAACGGCTTCTGCAGCCAGATCCTGATTGTCTCATACCACAGGATCAGAGAGGCCGAGGCTCCGAATATGACGGCTACGATGCTGTCTGGAGTCGCCGCTATCCCGTATTCGAGAGCATAAATGAGCAACATCGAAGTCATGAAGATAGCGTAGAAAAGGTATCGTGGAAGCATCAGGTGCCCCACTTTCACGAAGAATTTCAGAAGCCCGACCTTAACCTCGTTTTCAAGGGAGTATTGGCCAATCGAATCTTTGGTGACAAGCCCGAGGTCCTTTAGCTTTTCCAGATGATGGGCAGCTACCGAAGGGCTTGAGAATCCCAAGTTTCTCTGGATCTCTCTGACTCCAACCGACTTGCCAAGTCTCAACATATGCCAATACACGAGGAGAGTCTTGCCTTTCAGTTCGGATTCGATATCCCTGAGGTCCAGCTTTGGCTCCACGGCTAATTCCAAGCCCGAATACGCTCTTATCTCTATCCCACGCCTTCTCCGCGGAGGCAGAGGCGCTTGTTGACGCTCAATACAGGGTACGGCTGAGAAGGAAGTGGGTGCTGCAGATGCGGATGGCATATTGGGATATCGCCAAATCGTCGTTGTATCAAGAGCCCTTGAGTGGCGATCTGTTCTATCTGAGCTCCTGAGCCACCACTGTTGTCTCTTCTTTCATCAATTCTGGCGCTTCTCTCTTGCTGCGGATGATCACAATAACCAGCACCGCTATCAAGGCCAACGCTATTGCCGACGAGATCAGCAAGCTCTCTCTCAGATGTATGATGACAGGCGCAAAGAGCAGGCTCACCAGATTGATGACCTTTATCATTGGATTCAGAGCCGGTCCAGCAGTGTCCTTGAGGGGATCGCCTACGGTGTCACCTATCACAGATGCCCTGTGCTCTTCGGAGCCTTTGCCTCCATAGTATCCGTCCTCTATCTTCTTCTTCGCGTTGTCCCAAGCAGCTCCAGTGTTCGCCATGAAGACGGCAAGAAGCTGTCCGACGAGTATCACGCCCGCTAGGAAGGCGCCAAGGGCTACCTCATTAAGCAGAAGCCCCACCACTATCGGCGTGAAGATTCCTAGGATCGCCAATCCTATCAACTCCCTCTGAGCTGCAGACGTCACTATCGCCACGACTCTGGCATAATCTGGCGTAGTGGTCCCTTCCATGACGCCAGGGATTCTGAACTGCCTTCTCACCTCTTCGATGATTCTTGAAGCAGTTCTTCCGACGGCTCTTACTGATATCGAGCTGAACAGGAATGGAAGTGAGCCTCCGATGAGCAGACCGACGAAGATTAGGGGTTCTGCTATGTTCAGTCCTATGATCTGTCCAAGTCCTATCGACTCGGCGTAGGATGCGAAGAGTGAGATTGCTGCTATTACGGCTGAAGCTATCGCTATAGCCTTGGTTACAGCCTTGGTGGTATTCCCGGCTGCGTCTAGCTTGGCCAGTGCGTCTCGAGTTTCAGAATCAAGTCCTGCCATCTCGCCTATTCCGCCAGCGTTGTCTGCTATGGGTCCGAAGGCGTCCATTGAGACGTTGTTCCCGGTATGGGTTAACATGCCTATGCCTGCCAATGCGACGCCATACATGGCCAGGATGGGGCCCGCACCGGTGAAGAAGATGACCGAGCCCACGATTGTGGCGGCTATTACGAGCAGTGTCCACACTGTGCTCTCGAAGCCCAAGGCCAATCCGCTAAGGAGCAGTGGAGCTGCCCCTGTTCTAGCTGACTTCGCAATTTGGTCTACAGGCTTCCTGGAGGGGCTGGTGAAGTAGTCGGCCAGCTTGTTGAAACTTATGGCTAGGCCGATCCCGACGGCGGTCGCAAAGAATACTCTCAGGTCGTTCACGTAGTAATAGGCCAAGAAGAAGAAGCTGATAGTCGATATCGCTGAAGATAGGTCGTAAGACAAGTCCATAGCTTTGAAGGCGTCTTTCTTTGTGAGACTCTCTGGCCACAGTGCCACAGAGTACGTTCCAGCTATTGTACTGAGGACGCCTATCGCCCTTACGAGCAGCGGAAATACTATCCATTTGAACTCGAACGGCTTTATTGCCAAGCCCAAGAGCATTGCCGAGACCATGGTGACCTCGTATGACTCGAATATGTCGGCGGCCATTCCCGCGCAGTCGCCAACGTTGTCTCCAACGAGGTCTGCTATGACTGCGGCGTTTCTCGGGTCATCCTCTGGTATGCCCTTCTCAACCTTCCCAACGAGGTCCGCTCCTACATCAGCAGCCTTCGTGTAGATGCCGCCTCCGACCCTCATGAAGAGAGCCAAGAGTGTTCCGCCGAAACCGAAGCCCAACAGCACCTCTGGTGCATGCGTTAGGAACGACAAGAAGATGATTGTTCCACCTAGGAGGCCTAGTCCATCGGTGAGCATTCCTGTTACTGTTCCAGATCTGTAGGAGATCCTTAGCGCATCTCTGAAACTTCTTCCAGCGACGTGGGCGGTTCTTATGTTTCCTTGGACTGCCATATTCATGCCTAAGTAGCCTACTAATCCGGAGAAGAGTGCTCCCATTAGGAAGGCGCCAGCTCTGCCAAGGGATATCGAGAGAGGAGCCTCGGCAGCATACGCTGTGAGATAGAGAACGACTGCCAGTAGGCCTAAGAGGGGAGCTATCGATCTAAGCTGTTGTCTCAGGTAGGCGTTTGCGCCCTGCTTTATTGCGTCCCAAACCTGCAGCGATCTTCCCGAGCCTTTCGGTTCTCTCAGGACCTGTCTCGCCAGCAGAACTGCGTAGGCCAGGGCTCCAAGTGCAACAGCTATTATGGTCCAGAGCGCCAACTTTTCGAACGATGTCGGGATCGCAGCCAAGGAAGTCCACCTATTCTGGTGATGACTTCTCGGACTGTCTCAAGGAGTGCAATATTAATCCTTCTGTTAAGCCCTCATTCAGAGCATTAGGTAACAACCAGGACCTTTCGATGTCAATTATGTCTCCGTGTTTAGGATAATTTGGTTGGAGGCCGCTGAAAAACCGCCGGCATCCTTCTCGTGGAGTTCTTCTCTCTTAATATAGAGGGCTCGCGAACAATCAGAAGTCATCGGCGCATTACTATGGCAGCGATTCCCGAAGAACCGGTGATGAGCGTGGCGGCAGGCCTCTTCGCAATCTTTGCTCTCGTGTTGATTCTACCCTTCAAGGTCAAGAAGGTGGAGCAGAATCTCGAACCATTCTTTTTGATCATGGGGGTCGCTGCCGTTACGATTTCGGGACTTTGGAATCTGGAGCTGATTGAGGAGGCTGTGAAGGCCCCTGTAATTACTGCGGGCATCCCACTGGGAATATTCCAAGTCGTCTTGGTGGCGGGTCTCCTTATTCATTATTTCGACAGGCCTTTCTACGAAGGAATAACCCTGCTAGCACGCAGGTTAGGTCCTAGGGTATTCATTTTTGTCATCATAACTCTACTAGGTTTGTGCTCTAGTGTAATTTCGGTGATCGTTACAGCTGTCATCTTGGCTGAGGTCGTTGTTGCGCTCCCCTTCCAGAGAAATGAGAAAACGAAGATAACGGTGATAGCTTGTTTCGCTTTGGGGCTCGGTGCGGCGTTGACCCCTGTGGGCGAACCGTTATCCACCATTGTCGTGCATAAGCTCGCTGGACCACCTTATAACGCGGACTTCTTCTTTCTGTTCATGCTGCTTGGCATCTACATTTGCATTGGAATAATATCCTTGGCTATCTTTGCAGCCGAATACGTAGGGAAAAAAGCCTCCGTGGAAGCTGCGGAGAGCCAACGCAGATCAGCCGAAACCGTCAGAAACATCGCGTTGAGGGCTGTGAAGGTTTACCTTTTTGTCGGCGCGCTTGTCCTGTTGGGTACAGGGCTGACGCCTCTGATCATATGGTATTTTTCCAAGGTTCCCGCCCACACCCTGTACTGGGTGAACATAGTCTCAGCCGTAGTTGATAACGCAACTCTCGCAGCGGCTGAGATAGGCCCGACCCTTTCGGTGGTTCAGATCAAGAGCGCCCTGATGGGCCTGCTCGTGGCTGGCGGAATGCTTGTTCCAGGCAATATTCCCAATATTGTCGCGGCGGCGAGACTGAAGATCACCATGAAAGAGTGGGCCTCTTTCGGAGTTCCTTTAGGACTGGTTCTCATGGTCGCCTACTTCGTGGCACTTGCACCACTCTATTTTTCTTGAAGCGCTATCAGGGGCGGATAGTCTCAATTTTGAATAACAATTGCGGCGGGATTCTGTGGAAGAGGAACAGCCATAGTCGATGCGTCCAGTCAACGTCATTAATAGAATGGCAGCATTCTATTTTCATGCGCTTTGAGCTTTCATGAGGGCTTGAGAAGTTGAGGCTGCTGCCAGATTTCCACCTCATCGGACGACGGGAAAAGGAACTGTTGAAACTCTTTGATAATCAGATGGATCTAGTTGAGAAGGCTGTAGGCGCCCTGAAACCACTCGTGACTGCTGCTGAACGAGGAGACTGGCAGATAGCAGAATCGAACTCAGCGATGATCTCCAAATACGGATCTCTCTCAAGGGATACCCACAGAAGAAGCATAATGCGCCTCTGCGAAGGCACTTTCTTTGCTGGACTTAGAGAAGACTTTCTCAATCTCCTTGAGCGGATCGACAAGATAGGAGTTCAAGCTAAGGATGCAGCCCGTATTATCACAGAGAGCAGACTTGCAGCGAACGATTTCGGATATCTCCATCCAAGTCGAGAAGCTTCAATAGATATCTACCTAGACAAAGTTGGTCTCACGGTGAGAGCCTTAGAAGAAGCGATCCACAGTCTTGAATCAAGTTCGAAAGAAGCTATTCAAGGAGCTCTACAGGTCGAGAAGCTTGAAGAGGAGGCCGATGAGACTAAGTTTCGGCTCCTCCGGCACCTATACGATCACCGAACTGACTTAGATCTATTCGCGTTTCTACATCTCAAAGACTTCATTCTTAAACTCGACGATATTGCAGATGCCGCTGAGGACTCGTCTGATGTCATAATCGAGATCGTTGCCAAGGGCGCAGGCTAAATGTCAAACGAATTGATGGTGGGTCTGGCCATGGGGGCCGCCTTGGCAGTTATCGTGGGGGCGAACAACGGGGCAATTTCCCTTGGAGCTAACATGGGAGCGCACGTAATTACACATAGAGGAGCTGTCACGCTCTCAGTTCTAGGAATGACCATCGGCTTCCTGCTCGAAGGACGCAGAATGCAGGGCGCCGTCTTCGGAGTCATTCAGTCTGAAGGAAACCCTGCCGCTCTCCTGAGCATCATCGTACTCTCGACTGCTTTCATCTTAATGGTTCTCTCGACTTACGCAGAAATCCCCCTCTCGCTCTCACAGACGACGGTCGGCGCAGTAGCCGGGGCGGCTCTGGCCGTCAACCTCTCAATTCACACGCAGACGTTGGCAGCTTATTTCGCCTCTTGGGCTCTTACACCTGTTGCTGCCGCCGTCTTGGCGGCATTAATCAGATCCTACTTGAGGCGAACTCGTAATGAGAATCGTTCAATCCTGAGATCAACTCAATTATACGCAAAGCTCACCATCGCCACGAGCACCTACACAGCCTACATACTGGGAGCAAACGTTCTGGGCGTGCTCGCGGCCACCATAGAGGCTCCAGGTCTGCCAAGGACCACGTTCGTCCTGCTAGCCGCTGTAGGAGGTACAACACTCTTTCATTCTCGAATCGCCCAGACGGCGGGCGACAAGCTCTCAACCCTAACGCCCGTCAGCGGTCTAGCAACACAGCTGAGCGCGGCCGCTACTTTGCACTTGTTCACCGAATTTGGAATACCATCATCGATGACTCAAGCCCTTGTAGGCGCCATTCTGGGGACGCGACTCGGTAGGGGCGTTGCCATTAGCAATCGACGCCTCGTCCGAGAAACCGTTCTTTGGTGGTTGCTCGCTCCGCTCGTGGGGCTCTTACTGGCAAACTTGCTGGTGAGAATCTGGCCTATCTGACCGCTACTCTCGAAAACATGGACGGAGGGTGGCAGCAAAGCGCGTGCAGACGGCAATATGAAAGCTATTCTTCCAAATTCAGGGACGCGGGTTGGGTTGTCAGTATTATCTGAAGCACACCCGCGTGTAGCTGACACAATAGTAGGCTCTGTAAACGTCCAATGCTGAACATATCTCACCGGCTATACTAGTCACCCTGCAGAGACACTATCGGACTCTCTCACGAAGAAGGCAGCGCATCAGTCATGACTTGCCACAGGGATGAACCCTTCAAGTTGTTTTTAGGGAAACCTTCACCATATGGAAGCTTTCGCCCCTCAGTGGCCAACTCATAGAACTACCCCCGCGCCCCCGCCTCAACTGGACATAGAAAGAACCGTCTACTACCAACTCTGCCTTGCCATACAATCTTCACACAAACAAACGAAGCCACAACACAACGCAACCTCACCCACAACGCGTCCATCATTTCGCAAATCTGAGCCCGCTAATCTTGTCGCCTCTTCTCCATCTGTCCAGTTTTATGGAACTCGTTAGTCACTAAGTAGTTCTAAATCTGTGTGAATGAATCTACCGTCTTTCCGTCTAATGTTCTTACAGCTTCTACCGTCAGTTTGATGGCGTTCTCGGTGTCCTCTATGCTAAGGATCCCTGCGTGAGAGTGTATGTGGCGTGTCGCTACTCCTACGACTATGCTTGGACAACCAGCCCTGTTCAGGTGGATTCGCCCTGCGTCCGTACCGCCTTTGGAAACTTGGGACAGCTGGTATGGTATACCGTGCTTTTCTGCGACATCTATCATGAATTCCTTGAAGGGTTGGTTTGGTATCATCGAGGCATCGAAGGTTAGTATTGTCGGTCCTTTTCCGACTTTGCAGGGTGCCTCGTAGCTCTTGATTCCAGGTACGTCTCCAGATATGTCTACTTCGAGTACGATGGCTGCGTCTGGGTCGACGACGTGAGCCACGGTCTGGGCGCCTCTTAGGCCGACTTCTTCTTGGACCGTTGCTGCTCCGTAGACTGTGTTGGGGTGGAAGACGGCTTCTTCCTTGAGTTTTTTGACGGCTTCTATCGCGATGAAGGCACCGATGCGGTCGTCGAAGGCTTTTCCTAGGGCTAGTCTGCCGTCTTGTATAAGCGTGAAGGGGGACCATGGGATTGCTGGGTCGCCTATCCTTACACCAAGGTCTTCGGATTCTTTCTTGGTTGAGGTTCCGATGTCGATGTACATCTTGTCCTTGGTCACGACCTGTTTCTGTTCGTCAGGTGTGAGGAGGTGCGGTGGTTTGGAGGCGACTAGGCCCAGTAGGTCTCCTCTCTTGGTTCTTACGGTGACCCTCTGTGAGAGGAGGACTTGGTCGAACCAACCTCCAAGGGGGTTGAAGGTTAGGAAGCCTGAGTCGTCTATTCCTGAGATTACGAAGCCGACTTCGTCCATGTGTCCTGCGAGCAGGATTCTTGGAGTGTCTTGTGTTCCTCTCTTCTTGAAGATGACTGTTCCGAGCTTGTCTGATGTGACCTCGTCAGCGTATGGGGTTACGTGGTTCTTGACTATCTGTGCCGTCTCGCGTTCGAATCCTGCCGGTCCGAAGGATTCGAGCAGGTTCTTGAGTAGGTCGATGGATTCTTGTCTCATTTAGGGCACCGGTGGCATTTCTCCGTCACCCTAGTATTTCACTTTCTCGGCGCAGTGGAACCCTTCTTGTCCGTGAATTTGAAACATCGCTTCAGTCAGAGACGTGATCAACAATGGATCAATTCTATTCGATGTGTTAGAAAGCTTCTATGCGAGGCCTCTCCTTGATGACGGGCGAAGCCACAAAGTGTTGTCACATGCAGCGCCTGACAGACACGTTTGAAGAGTCGGAGCATTCTCCCGACTATGGAGCACGACATTCCACGGAAAAGAGATGAGACATTAGCAGGCTGAGACGAGTGTGCGTCGTAAGCCGCTAGCGGTGACAGAACTGTTCCGAAAGGTTGCTATAGAGATAGCTGAGGTGACGGGGCATCTATATCCAGTCGAGATCGACAGAAAAACTACAGAATGGATACGAGCATGCTTCAGAGAAGAGGGTCGAATGACCCATCCCAAGTGAACTGATTGCACAGAGGGTGGAAGGTCTTGGCAGGATATCTCGGCATATCCTACCTCGGTTAGCTTACTGTATCCGAAGATCCCAGACACGCGAGTGGAACTCCTTGAAGCCTTCCGGGAAACTCCACGGGTCGACTTCGAAGTCTAGGACGGCTGGCGTACCGCCCGCGTTGGCCTTTAGGGCGCCTCTGATCGCAGGCTCTATCTGTGACTGCCTCTCGACCCTCTCTCCGTGGCACTTATTGGCTTCAGCGATCTTGACGAAGTCCGGTTGAACGTCGAAGTCGGTCGCGATGTATCTCCCTCCAGTAGCTCTCTGCACGGCCTTTATCCACCCGAGACTTCGGTTATTCAGCACGATCCATGTGACTGGTGCCGAGTACTGGACTGCGGTTGGCAGTTCTTTCATGAACATCTGGAAGGCTCCATCGCCGGTGGTGCAGACGACCTTCTTGTCGGGACGAGTGAGTTTGGCTCCTATTGCGGCGGCGACGCCGAATCCCATGCACGTCTGTTCGCCTGGTGGTATGCAGTCTCCGATGTCTAGGACGCGGTAGTACGGGTAGTAGTAGGACCACAAGTCTTGGGAGCCGTTCTCGTTCACTAGTATTGTGTCATGTCCGCAGAGTTTGTTGAGTGCCCAGACTACGTTCTTGCTGCTGATGTTCTCGGTCTGTGATCTGCATTCTTTCTCGATTTCAGCAAGTTGACGCTGCTTTGCTTCAGTGATCTCCTTCATTCTCCGCGTGTCCAAGAATTTGGCTGTCGATTTGGCGCGTTTGAGCTTGTCTATGATGTCTTTGAGTACCAGTCTAGCGTCTCCCACGATTGCTACGTCTGGAAGGTAGTTTCTTCCGATCTCGAATGAATCTACGTCGATTTGTAGGAACTTTGCCTCTTTGGGTTTGAGTGTCCAGCCTCCTGACTGGAACTCCTCATTTCTGGATCCTACGGAGATGACGAGGTCGGAAGATTCGAAGACCTCTCTTCCAACACGGGTTCTGTAGAGGCCGACGAGCCCCATCGCAAGAGGATGATCTTCGGGGATGGAGCCTCTGCCTGATGGGGTGGTGAATATCGGGATGGCTAAGAATTCTCCCAGCTTGAGCAGCTCCTTTGACGCGCCTGAGAGGACGGTTCCTCCCCCTGCTAGTAGGATTGGCCTCTTGGAGGCAAGTATCAGCTGTGCAGCTTCCTCGATGCTTGTTTCGTCGCCTCGTGAACGAAGTGGTCTTCCAACGGGCCTGTAGGATTCGACATCGGCCTTTGTCATTCCTATGTTCGATGGAATTTCGATCGCAACAGGGCCGGGTTTGCCATTCCAAGAGATGGATATTGCTCGCCTCATCAGCCAAGGCATCCTCTGCGGGGTCTCCAGTCGCACGGCCCACTTGGCGATTGGCCTGAGCATCGAAATCTGGTCAGCCTCCTGAAATGCACCCATACCATACGTCTGTGTGCTAACCGTTGGACAGAACGCGAGCAGAGGAGTGCAAGCTGAGTACGCTTCGAGGATTCCGGGGACAAGGTTGGCTACTCCGGGGCCCGGACTTCCGAAGCAGATACCCGGCTTCCCGGTTAGTCTAGCATTGGCCATGGCCATGAAGACTCCAGACGTCTCGTGTCGTACCAAGATCGTCCTAATCTCCGGAGTATCGTACAGGGCGTCGTACAGGTTCCTGGGGTCGCCTGGAAGACCGAACACGAATCCAATGCCTTCTTCTCTGAGGGCATGAACTGCTATCTGCCAAGGATCTCTCACAGGATTTCTCCTCCAAGTTCGTCGGAACTTGGCCAGAATGGAGTTAAGATCGAAATAACAGTATGTTTGTTCACAGAGACTTATGGCTTCAACAAGGAAGAAGAAATACTTCGCCCAAAAAAAGAGGAATTATTCGGCCGCTTTAGCCAACTTTCTTGGCTTCGCGGAACTTCTTGCCACAGTGTTCATACAGCTTAACGTGAAGCTTTGGTCCTTTGCCACTCTTTGGTGCTACGTCCCATTCCTTGATCGGATGTGCAACTTCAGCTCCGCATTTCGGACATTTAGCCATCCGTGTCCCTCCTTACGACTCATGGGTTCTCTTCATACTTATAAAATATTTCATGCTGAGATCCGCTCTGCTTGCCGCTCTGGCGCCCTTCTTTGGAAGTGAAATGCTCCTCTGGACAAATTACACCTTTTTCGCAGTTACAACGGAAATGCAGTTGGAGAGGTAGATCTCAAATCGTTTTTAGCGACTTTTCAGACCTCTAATCGTCGAATATCGAAAAGATCCAGCCGTATTGACGAAATAAAGGATGATGCAGCCTCAGTCTCTTCTCTCATGGGTTGGGAGACCGCCCTCTGCAGTGTGGAACATTCGGATCCTCTTCACCCTAGCAGACTCATTCGGGTTCATGGGCTCGATTTTGGGGCTTAATCAATCTCGAAAGTACTCTTCGGCCTCGTGCAGAGAGAGACTGAGGCTTTGTTCTGCGCCTTCGGTTACAGGTTCTCCGTGGCCAGGAAGCAGGACCTGAACCTTCAGCTGTGCAAGCTTCTTCAACGAGTTGATCATGTCCAAGCTGCTTCCAGAGTCGCCGTCGGTGCGTCCGAAGCCGCCGTCGGGGAAGGCTGTGTCCCCCGAGAAGAGCACTTGGCGGCGAGGGTCGTAGAGGCACAGGCTTCCTGCAGAGTGTCCAGGAGTGTGAAGTACTGATAGCGAGCCGAGCTCTGTTATGATCTCCTCTCCGCCTTTGAGACGTACAAGCTTTGGGACTCGAAGATACACTGCGTCAGCTTCTTGGACGAACACGGTTGGGGTAGAGTGGTCATGAACCTCTCTCAGGCCGCCTGTATGATCATGATGCACATGCGTCAAGATCACTTGGTGTACATCCTTCAAGCGAAGGTCCGTTCTCTCAAACTGTGGAGCTAGAAGATTATCCCTGTTGCCGACCCCTGAGTCTACCAGAGTAAGAGACTTCAGTCCTATCACATAGACGTTTGAGCTTAGTCCGACCGTTGTCAGCATTCCTATGCCGGCGAGATTGGATTGGAGCTTGCTGAGATCAATGAACATGATTCCACATCGGTCGGAGGAATTCGGCCGAGGCTTCGTAATAAGCAGTTCGAATTGACTCAGTTTGGATGGAAAAGCTCTTCTCCCAATCCAACAGATTCTCGGTAGATAGCCATGGAACTCAAGTTGGTCAAGATCGAGGTGCCTGAAGACTGCAACATGATTCTTGGAACGTCTCACTTCATCAAGACGGTTGAAGACCTCTACGAAGCCCTAGTCAACACGGTTCCCGGAATCAAGTTCGGCATAGGGTTCTGCGAGTCCTCCGGGAAATGCCTCGTCAGACATGAAGGAAACGATCCAGACTTGAGGAAGCTCGCAATTGAGGCAGCTGAGAAGCTCTCTGCCGGGCACTCATTCGTGATCTTCATGAAGAATGCTTATCCGATAAACGTCACCCAGAGGATAAAGACCGTGCCCGAGGTTTGCACTATCCATTGTGCTACGGCCAACCCGGTACAAGTTGTTGTCGCAGAGACTGATCAAGGAAGGGGAATTCTAGGAGTTGTAGATGGACAAGCTACAAAAGGAGTGGAGGACGAAGACGAGATACGATGGAGAAAGGAGTTTCTCCGGAAGATAGGATACAAGTTATGAGAGCATGTGACAGCCGGATAGATTCCCTATGGTCACTGTCTCATCAAAGAGCGGTATTAGAAAGCTTTCCGTAGATGTGACTGATGTACATCTCTCTTTTCGGCCTTCCAAGAAAGATCTGAGCGAACTCTTGGCGAAGTGTCCAAACCTGAAAACCATCTACCTCCCGGGGTTCAAGCTGAGGAAGATTCTGGGATCGACAATTGAGGTGGCGGAGAAGAAGGGCGTCAAGGTCGAGGTTGACGAGGACCGTGGAAGACCGATCTTCTACACGCGTGAACACTTTGTGAGAGCTCTCGAACTCAGAGAGATGGGACTCTCGATCCGCGCGATAGGAAGAAAGATAGGCGTCCCGAAGAGCGTTGTGCACTACTGGCTGACACAAGCTAAGGGAAGCAAGACGAGAGACGAGCTCGTGAGGTAGTGCTCAAGCCTTCAGTGCAATGTCTCTAAGGATGTCTTCTACCGTGGAAGCCCACATCACGAGATGTTCTTTTCTTGGATAGTTTGCATACAGGGATCTTATTTCCCTCATACGATGCCGTGTGTACCTCAACTTCCTGAGAAGCGATACCTTGTGTATACCCGCAGCGAGCCTACGAGATTTTTCAGGAATCGACAATCTAAACTCCTCGCCATGATCAAGCTTCAAGAGGTCTGATTCTCGGATGAGACGTTGGGACATGCCGAAATCTATGTCGGAGTCGTCAAGCTTCTGGAGGAACATTCTGAAGACATCCAGCTGTGCTTGCTTTGCACCGTACGCTGTCATGTAGCGGAGGTTATATTGCCAGAGGTCTTCCGCGTTCGTTGAATTCTTCGTGATAGCGTCCGCAGCGGCTTCAGCGGCAAGTTTGCCTGCCATCATCGACGGTCCTATGCCGCCGCCGTGGATAGGGTTCACTTGGCATGCCGAGTCGCCAACTAGCATGAACCCATTTGATACCAGCGTCGGAAGAGGACGTCTCGTTGGCACGACGCCTCCTCCCCCATGGACAAGCGTTGATCCCTTGAATATCTCTTGGGATAGGACTTCACGATATAGGAAATCTCTTGGATTCTTGAAGCCCTCCTTTCCTTGGACTCCGAGACCTACATTCACTACATGTGGGCTCTTGGGAAAGATCCAGTGGTATCCTCCTGGGGCTGTCCTTTGCGACAGGAATATGCGGCAGAACTCAGGTCTCTCAAAGGCCTTCTGGATCTTTCGTATCTCTCTGTAGCAGACCATGACGTCAGAGCTCTGTATGCCGGTCTCTATGCCCAACTCCTTTGGGAGGGATTTCCTCAGAACCGCAGCATAGCCACTGGCGTCGACCGTCACCATCGCTCTCAACTCCGTAACGCCCTCACGCTTGAGGCCTCTTCCTTTCACGCCCCGAATGCATCCTTCCTCGATTATCGGCGCGAACACGTGGAAGCTGTCTCTCAGCGCGGCCCCTCTATCGATCGCGTTTTTGAGTAAACGTTGGCCGAACTGATGTCTATTGATGACGAAGCCTTGGAGCCCTTCGCCTTCGACTCTGAAAACTGTCTTTTGATCAGGTGAATACACATCTATTCCAAGTACGTCGGTCGCCAGCTCTTCGCCCACAGGTGGGCTTATCCCAAGGAGATCGAAGTGATGCTTACCAATTCCGTCGCCACAGACCTTCTCACCTATGGTCTCGAAGGGTTTGCGGTCAACCAAACCTACAGATAGTCCTCTTTCAGCGCCTACCTTCGCTGCGATACATCCGCCAGTCCCGGCTCCCACCACTAGGAGATCGAAGGATTCGGCCTGTGACATGACTTGCTTGGCACCTCGGAACCCTAGCTACCCTTGTCCTCTTAATGCTTTTCCGAGGCAGACCCTGTAAACGCGTCACGTGTGTAATCCGCTAGTTCTATCAGCGCCAGCCACTCCAACCAAGGCTTGAAGCTGACGCATCCGCGCAAGCGTTCGCCATTTTCACGATGTATTCTCAATCAAGAATTGATATGCAAACGTCTGGCTTTTCTCTAACGCTAACTCTATCTCAAATGCTCACGTTTCAGAGGTCAGGTGCAGCCTGGGTCGCCGAGACGGTTACCGCTCATCGGAACTTGGAGCTTCCCTCGGTTCTTCCGTTGCGTCCGCCTCCAGTACGATCGCCCCGCAGTATCCGCAGGAGCCACAGACGTATCGCTCCGGTACAAGCCATGAGTCCAAGCTGGAGAATGGCTTAAGATCTGGGCTTCCGCACACCGGACAACGTAGGACTCGTGGTCCTGAATGTTTCAGCCTCGACAGCGTCTCTCTGATGGGTGCCAACGAAAGTACCTGCCAAGGTTGATTGAGGCTCAGCCGACTTCGATATTTTCTGGAGGGAACCCTTCCTTGACTAGAAACTCTCTAGCCTTCGAACGGTGATCGCCTTGCAGCATTATTTCCCCGTTCTTGGCCGTACCACCGCAGGCGCAATACGCTTTCATTCTCTGCGCCAAACGTCCTATATCGACTGACTTCTGGTCGACGCCATCTATCAGGGTTACAGGCTTCCCCCATTTTCTGGTGTCACGCCGCACACGAATCTTCTGTTGTTCTTTGCTCAGAACGCCGCACACACAAAGATCCTTGGGGAGTCCGCATACTGGGCATATCTCAGCCATTATTCGTCCTCTTGATTTTGAACTACGAAGTTTCAAATTGAGGTGAACCGTATTTAAGGCTTGTCAGAAGGTGCAAACCGGCTGCCTAGGCAGTCGGAGCCAAGGGGCGAGCAGAAGCGGTCCTGTGGCATTCTAAGCCCTTGTAGGGGGAGATTTACCCTGTTTCACTCATTATGTGTCGAGTTCCGTATGTCGGAATCGTTGCGATAGCGAAACTGAAAAGAAGTCAAATAGCGGTTGAAGCCATAGAACCGATGGCAGTGAACACGCATTGAGAAAGAACTCTGTCAAACAGATGCTCGGGGAAGGAAAGACCATTGTTGGAACGATGATCAGTGAGTTCGGAAGCCCGGAGGTCATGAAGATTCTTTCATCTGCAGGCTTCGACTTCGTCCTCATTGACACGGAACACGCGCCTTTCAGCCTTGAGACCGTAAACAACCTGGTGCGCGTTGGCAGAGCAGTGGGACTAACGTGCATCGTCAGAGTGCCCGATACTGAGTACCATCTGATCGCCAGGACGCTGGACGCTGGAGCCCACGGACTCATGTTCCCGAGGATTGAAACTAGAGAGCAGTTGGAAGCGGCAGTCAGAGCCTCCAAGTTCCCACCATGGGGTGAAAGAGGGTACGGAGTCCGAGGGATAATCACGGACTACCAACAGGCGACCGTCGAAGAGAACATTCACTTCTTGAATGATGATACTGTGATGGTGGCGCAGATAGAGAAAAGGAGCGCGATCGATGACATCGATAATATCCTCTCAGTGAAAGGAGTAGATATTGCCTTAATCGGCCCAAACGACCTTTCGATCTCTCTTGAGGTTCCAGGGCAACTGGACCACCCATCGATGAGAGAGGCCATCCGGAGAGTCATAGATGCCTGTAATTCACATGGAATAGCCTCAGGCACCCACGTGCGCGATATGAAGAACCTTCTCTACTGGAGAGATCAGGGCATGAGAGTATTGACCTTCTCGACAGAAGCAGGGATGCTCATGGCTTCCGCAAAGGAGGCCGTGGCACGGCTGAGAACCGAACCCTTTCACTAGGGAAAGACACCGACAGGCTAATCCGAGGCTGGTTGACCAGCTGATGACCGTAGAGTTTATCTATCCTTTGCACGGAGAAAGGCAGATCCAACAGAGACGAAGAGCTGAATCGAAGGATGCACGCTAACGGAGCTTCTATGCGGAATCAATCCAGCTCCAGAAAGAGTGACTGGGTGAGATTCTACATCAAGCTCCTTATTGTTATGTTCGGCGCGATAGTCTGGATGCTGGGGCTGATCTTTACGGCGAAGTTCTGGCAGCCACTGCTCACCCCGACGCTCATTCAAGGCTTCAAGGAAATCCTTCTGGTCGCGATGGCAGGATCCCTGACGGCGTTGATGGTCGTTGCTGTGCTCCTGATGCTCCAACAGATCAGGCCCGCACCCGCAAATATGCGTTGACGCCCGCTTCTGCCTATAAGAGTAAAATAAGGCTTCGTGGAGGCTTTTTGGCATTAAATTGCGGAAAGCTTAAAGAATGAGCCTTGGGCTATCTCTAGGTTGCAGCTAGCAAAGCAACCCAAGAAGAACATGGTGAATACAGATGGCAGAACAACAACGAGAGTTTTCAGCCATGCCCAAGGATGTGATCCTGATCGGAAAGAAGCCAGCCATGAGTTACGTCATGGCTATGATCTTCCAGCTGAATCAAGGTGCGAAGGAGCTCACCGTCAAGGCACGTGGTATGTTGATATCGCGGGCCGTCGACGTTGTCGAGATCCTGCAGAAGCGATTCTTCGAAGAAGGGAAGCTCGTCATCAAGGACATCCAGATAGGAACGCAGACTGTGGGCGAAGCTGGCAACGAGAGAAACGTATCGACGATCGAGATAAAGATAGCCAAGCAGTGATGCAGCGTAGGCTGCTACGTTTCTCCTTTATTTTTGGAATTCTCTGGGATGACGTGATGAGTCAGATAGTTCACAACACTCGCGCTGGTTCTTCATGTTCGGGGTTCTTTCTCATAGCTTCATGACGCGTTCATCCTTCTCCAGCTTCATCCCCACCGACTCAACGAGTTCCCTTGCCCTGGCTTTGATCTCGCTTTTGTCTTTGGTGTCCAAGACGAAGAAGTCGATCCCTCCAACGGTTTTCGCTGCAGCTTCGCGAAGCATCTCGGGCCTAACATTGGCTATGACATGATTTGTGAGAACGTGGCCGATCGCATAGCTAGATTGAAGTACGACTTTCGTGTGCCTGAGGGCGTAGTGGCCTCCACATAGACCGACTAGGCACCGTCCATCGAAGCGATGAGAGAGAGCGTATAACGCGGCATCCACCGTCGCTTCAACGGCCTTCTCGTCGCCCCACTCTCTCGGGCTTGACCCTACTTCGACCTCCATATAGGGCCAGGGCATGTCGCCCGGACCGTGGGTGGCTTCCAAACACAGAGAGAAGTCTCCAAGCCCAAGTTCATCTTTTCTTCTCGAGAGCTCTTGGAGGGCGAGCTTCATTCTGCCCGCCGGTGCAAGTCCAAGCTTCTCCGGTGTGCCTCCGATCGGCGCGTGCGTTGTTGGGTTGCCAGCAGCGTGCACGGATAGGATTGGCATCGGATTCTCTGCTGAGTGATAGTTCACTGAAAGCAGCAGGTCAGGTTCTCCGAAGTACTGTCTTACGAAACCATGGAACTGCCTGTCAACCTCACGTTCGTAACTTACGGTGTACATCAGGTAAGTTGGTCCGTCCATTTCGTCTATGGATCTTATCTCATAGCCATCGTAGGTTATGCCCGTTTCTCCTAGGGTGCATCTGCCTTCGATGAGCTTGAGAGCGGTCGTTCCGACTAGGTCTCTCTGACAGAGGAGCAGTAATTGAGTCAATTTCGACTTTGCCCCTGTCCCATTCTCTCAATCTCTGATTCCGTCATGTAAATACATTCAACATGCGACCTTCCCATGCAATCGGCTTTCATGATAAGCCTATCCTCCCATAGACTCACCAAGACGGAAACTGGCGGCGAAGGAAGATTTTGAAGAAAACCAACAAGTCTTTCAATCAGACATCGAGGGAATCTTGTGCGCCAAGAGCTATCTGTGACATCTAAGTCGACTGTGAGCGGCTGCTCCATTGGTGTCAGCTCGTCAAGGCGTGGCCATAGAATTCTTCTCCCGTAGAGCAGGACGCGTTCACATCACTTACATTGCATATGATCTGCTAGCCAACCGCATTTGCTTGCGTCGGATCTATCGAAGTAAGTATTCGACCAGTTCTTGTCCGTTCCCATCGGATTTGCTGATGAGTAGCTGATCCCAAAACCACAAATGTGCAATAACCTCGATTTCAAAGGGATCTGTAAAGGAGCCCTGCATCGCCTGTCGAGAAAGGCGGTTATGAGGTCGTCGCCTTGGGCAGCGCACGCATGGAGATATCTGGGCCTCAGAGAACCCAGAAACAGTAGGGATCCGTCCGTGTCCGATGAGCCCTCTTGGCGCCTCGAAAAAAGTACTTGAATCATTGCTGGGCCGGGCTGAGTTTACCATACCGCCCAACGTTGAGCTGTTTCTCTCCCCTGAATTCAGTTACATAGCCATTTTCGATTGATATGCTGTCGCCTACTGAAACCTGGTCTATATGCTCGTTCCAGAGGCTGAGCTTCATTGTGCCAGTGTCGTCTTTCACGGTTGCTGTCGCGACACGATTGGTCGAACCATCAAACCTAGAGATGACTTCTCTTGGCTCTGAGATCTCGACCACTTGGGCGGATACGTTGACCTTTTTCATCCCGACTCTAAGATCTCTAATCTGCATCGCTTGTCTCCTCCTGTGAACCTAACTCTCCTTCAATTTCTCCTTCTTCAGTCTGTCCCTCTTCGGTCGTACTCACTGGCTCAGGTTCTCCTCTAGCTCCACCTTCCACGACGGACGCGACGGCGAAGTTTCCGCGCACGTTCTCTATTCTAACCCTTGGCTTGTCTCCCACTTTTGTTCCCGGAACGAATACCGCAAATCCTTGGATCTTTGCGAGGCCGTCCCCCCGCTGGCCGACGGCTTCGATAGACACGTCGTATTCCTCTCCTTCCTTGACGGGCGCTTCTCGCGGAGGAGCCACATCGGAACGCGGGCCACGGCCATAGTATCTTCCAAACCTTCTTTCCCTACGATCCGTGTCGCGCCCAAATCTCCTATCAGGGATCCTTCTTGGCAAACTTCTCTCTCCATATTATTCGAGCTAGAAGCAGGTTACGACCTCTAAACGTGACCCACGGAAGGCGGCGCATAACACGCTACGAGTCCGATAAAAAGTCACGCAGTCTTCCTTCTTCTAACTTGACCACGAGATAGCCGATCACAGCATATATAAGGATAACCCAACCGTGCAACAGGAATTCTAGTTGAGAAGCGCGAACCAAGAAATTCGGTCTTGCGAGTATCCTTATAAGACAAACAGGTTATCCAGACACAGCAATTCCTCCCGGAGCCATGAAGTTGAGCGAAGTCAAGAAGGATACGGTCTATCTAAATCGTTTGGACAACACACTGCCAACTGAGCTCGAAGAGGCCGGGATAACGAAGATTCGCTCTTGCTTGCAATGTGGATCTTGCACGGCTTCGTGCCCATCCGGGCGCCGCACCGCCTTTAGAACACGGCTGGTGATTAGAAAGGCTCTCTTGGGATTGAAAGATGAGCTCCTCAAAGGGGAAGACCTCTGGCTTTGCACGACATGTTACACCTGTTATGAAAGATGTCCCCGAAAGATCGAGGTAACCAACACGATCATCGCGCTTCGAAATATGGCGGCTTCAAAGGGCCTCATGCTTCAACGCCACAAGGAGGCGTCAGCCCTTTTGTTGAAGACGGGCCATCTCGTTCCGATCGACAAACCCAGCGAAGAGAAGAGAAGTTCATTGGGATTGCTGACCGCTCCTCCAACCACCCACTCCTATCCTGATGCGCTTCAGGAAGTCCAGACTCTTCTCAGGAGACTGGAGTTCGACACACTGATCGGACAGAGAGGCGGCATCTAAAGATGGATTACGCCCTCTACCTAGGTTGCATTGCACCCAATAGATATCCTGGCATAGAGGCCTCGGTGCGCGGTACGCTGGAAGAACTTGGAGTGCGGCTCCACGATCTGCGCGGCGCATCATGTTGCCCAGCTCCGGGAGTTGTCAAGTCCTTCAGCAAGGATACCTGGCTAGCCTTAGCTGCAAGGAACATCTCTCTGGCCGAGGACCTGATGAAGAACCTAATGACGATCTGCAACGGCTGTTATGGAACCCTGAAGGAGGCAAATGAGATTCTGAAAACAAATGAGCTGCTCAAACTCAAGGCGAACGAGGCTCTTTCAAGCATAGGCAGAAGCGTCAACGGGAGCATAGAGATAAGACACATCACTGAAGTCCTGTACAACGAGATAGGACTCGACAGCATTCGTGAACATGTCAAGAGAAAGATCCCGCTGAAGGCCGCCGCCCACTACGGATGTCATCTACTAAAACCGAGTGAGCTCCGTCCGTGGGGGAGCACCGAGAGACCCAGATTCCTCGACGAATTGATCGAGCTAACCGGAGCCACCAGCGTCCCCTATAAGGATAAGATGATGTGCTGCGGCGCAGGGGGAGGAGTCAGGGCTGGCGCAATCGATGTGGCTCTCGACATGACGATGGAGAAGATAGACAACGTTCTGAACGCGGGCGCCGACTGCATCGTCGACGTATGCCCCTTCTGCCACCTCCAGCTTGACGCGGGTCAGCTTCAACTGAACAAGAAACTCGAAGCGAAGTACAATGTCCCAGTCCTCTACTACACCCAGCTGCTCGGGGCTTCGATGGGCTTCGACCCTCTCAAGATGGGTGTGCAGCAGAACACGGTCAACGGACTTCGATTGTTCCAACGGTAAGCGAATATCAACATGAAGCGTGATGTTAGATCGTTCTCGGGACGAACCTATCAACGAAATCCGAAAAACCAGCATTGCCCGTCAGCGATGATGCAAAGAACGACATGATTCCCATCTCGATCCACCCCTTCGCGAGAATGGGGACAAGAAGTGTAGACATGTAAGCGGCCGAGGCAGAAGGAAGAAACAGGAAGACCAGCACGCTGAAGAAGAGGACTGTGAATAGAGCTTCGGGGACATAACCCACCATTACGGTCGCAACTACCTCGTAGAATCTCAACCGCGACCTCTTTCTCCTGATTACGGCCGCGAGGAGACCGATCGAGAGTCCAGTCAACGCCTTTCCAAACGGCAGCCCCAAGAGACCTAGAAGACCGAGACCGCCTACGGGCGTCAAGAATCCGTAATACAGCCCCGGGCCCAGCCCGACGAGCACTCCTGAGAGTAATCCTATCAGAGGCCCCCCGTAGATGCCTCCAATGATCGTGCCCATATGAGAGAGGTCCAGTGCAATCTGTCCGTACTGAAATATGGACTGTGAGACAACGAAGAGCGCGTTTCCAAGGGCGCCCATCACTCCGACGAGCGCCACAGACCTCGAGTCCAGAAGCCGTCTCTTTGAAATCGGTCGAATTTCAGTTTGCGTTACCATGCAGACGACCCGGCGGAATCGCGGGCACCTTTGGTGGGCTACCTCCAGAAAAAAGTATCTACTTAGAAATGAGTAGCTCAGACCAGCGACGTTTCGACGAATCTCGTCCTTTGTCGAAATAGTACCCTTAAGAGGACGAATCCAGTAGCATAGCTGCACTCTATCGGAGCTTGGATCTTGGTCAAGTATCGCTACGGACGAGTCACCGAAAGGACGATCAGGGAACTCCAAGACACCGTAGGCGCGGAAAACGTCTCCTTGAGGGATGAGGAGCTCATATGCTATTCCCGTGACTCATCACTATACGAGTACAAACCAGATGTGGTAGTGCGACCCTCGTCGAGCGAGCAGGTCGCCACGATTCTGAGACTCGCGGGTCGGGAGACCATACCTGTCACTCCACGCGGCGCCGGAACGAGCTCTACGGGCTCTCCTCTGCCGGTCAAGGGAGGTATCCTTCTTGACATGACTGCCATGGACGAGATCCTCAGAATCGACGTCGAGAACATGACGGTCGAGGTGGAGCCTGGGATGGTCTGTGACTCGCTTAATGAAGTGCTCTTCGAGTACGGCTACTTCTTCCCGCCGGACCCGGCTAGCAGCCCCGCCTGCACGATAGGAGGCATGGTAGCGAACAACGCAGCGGGCAACAGAGCGATCAAGTATGGCACAACGAGGGAGCATGTTCTTTGGCTGGAACTTGCTCTCCCAAGTGGAAAAATCATTCATACGGGTTCTAGGACTCTCAAGTCGGTATCAGGCTTCGACCTCACAAGGCTTGTAGTGGGATCAGAAGGATCTTTGGGGGTTGTAACTAAGATCTGCCTGAAGTTGACTCCGATTCCAGAATCCTTCGCCACCGCAGTCTTCACGTTTGACAATGTTGAACCGATCGCTAGGGCCGTTTCGAAGATTCGAGCTGCCAAGATCTTGCCAGACATGTTGGAGTTCATGAGTGCAAAGACAGCTGGAGCCGCTCTGGAGTACATGAAGACAAGAGAGATTCCACCGGGAAATTTCCTCCTGATCGACTGCGACGGCTCCAAAGAGAGCACGACGAGAGACATGAATTCCTGTCTTCCAATCCTGAAAGAGTTCCGTCCATCCTACATTCAGCGTACGGAGGATCCTTCTCTGCGTGAGATGCTCATATCTGCAAGAAAGGCCGCTCTTCCAGCGTTGTCGAGACTGCGACCGACAACGTGCATGGAAGACTGTACTTTCCCTCTCTCAAGACTCGCTGAAGCGACAACCGTCATCGAAGATATCCCGTCAAAGTTCGCATCTTCCAATCTGGATCTTGCTAACTTCGGCCATCTCGGAGATGGAAATATGCATCCCACCTTCATGTTCGATGATCGCGTCGAGGGCGAAAGGCGGGCGTTTCAGCAAGGGTTGGACACACTCTACAGACAGATTGTGCTGCCGCTTGGTGGAACAATAACAGGCGAGCACGGAATAGGCGTCGTCAGAGCTCAGTACATCGAGGAAGAGCACGGCGAAGAAGCCGTTAGGCTGATGAGACGAATAAAAGAGCTGTTCGACCCCAAGCAGATCCTGAACCCGTACAAAGGTAAGGGAGGACCATGGCCCATCAGGTAGACCCATCTCCGAGAAGGCACATCTATCTCGGCAGTTTTGAAGAGGACACGCACAGGTGCATGAGATGCGGCTTTTGCCGAATTAAATGTCCCACCTACGACTTCATAGGATGGGAGTCAGGGAGCCCGCGTGGGAGAATGCAGCAGCTCTACGCGATCCTTCGGGAAAGGATCGCCCCCACCTCGTATGTCTATGACAGACTCATGAAGTGTACAACCTGCGGGTATTGCGAATGGAGGTGCCCTTCGGGGGTCAAGACGACTGATGCAATAGAGGCGGGCAGGGCCGAGCTTCAGGAGAGAGGCTTCAAGTTGGAGAAGCATTATGAAGCGGGGATGAAAATCATGGAGACGGGAAATCCCTACGGGTACTCCAGAGAGAAGAAGATTCTCTGGAAGAGCGAACCCAGCTCATCTCGGCGACCTCAAACCCTGCTATTCTCTGGTTGCACTCATCCATACACTAGCCCCTCTGCTCTGCGAGACGCCTATCAGGTACTTAGACGAATCGGCGTGAACGTCAGCAGCCTAGGAGACAGGGAGCCTTGCTGCGGCAGCTTCCTCCTCAGAACCGGCCAGAGGAGACCTTTCGAAGACTATGTATCAGACGAAATGATGATTCTGAACAATCCTAGCTTTGAAAAGATAGTGACTCTTTGCCCTGGTTGCTACAAGACGCTCTCAAGAGAAGTGGTTCCAAGGTTTCTGAACCACGACATCGAGACTTTCCACTTCGCCTCCTTCATCGAAATGCTATTGGATAGAACGCCGAACCTCAGATTCAAGAGAGTAAATCAAACCGTGACGTATCATGACCCTTGTCACTTAGGAAGACACATGGGTATCTTCGAGGAGCCCCGGAAAATCCTTGAGAGCTTACCCGGAGTAAAGTTGGTCGAGATGGCCCACAACAGAAACCTTGCCATCTGCTGTGGATCCGGAGGAGGCGTAAGATCGGCCTATGCCGAGATGGCGAGCGAGATGGCGAAGCTCCGACTCAAGGAAGCAGAAGACACGGGCGCTGACCTTCTCGTAACCTCTTGCCCGTTCTGCGAGAAGGCCTTCAGGGATGTCTCACAGGAGAGCGACGGTACGCCCAGGGTCATCGACCTGGCAGAACTCCTGTGGACTGCACTCGGGTAGACCTGGCCCGACCTCTCGACACATAGATATCGCTTTTTTGCAGCCAGCAAAGCCGTCGGAGGGAAGAAACTATCCGGCGGCCATTGCGATCTCGATCGTGGCCAGACCGATCAGAAGCCCGAAAATGAAACACGCCCTGCTCCAAGAGAGCTTATGAATGATTACAGGCCCCAAGACCAGCTGCAACGATGCCGCCCAAACAGCAGAGACGGTAGCGAAGTACGGTATCCAACCGAAAAGAAGGCCTGGTGCATCACCATAGCAGATCATCTTGAATGTGTCCTTGATTGACGCTTTGCCTCCAGCCACCTTGAAGATCGCATGTAGATATCCCGTCGAGACGACTGCCACTGCGACATAGAGGACTTCGATCAACGGGATCCTCCAAAACAAGTGTAGATCCAACATAGATGAGAGGTCTCTCGCAAGGTACTCGGCCGCTCCTCCGGCGTGCAGTCCGTTCACATCTTCGAAGCCAAGGGATACCTGCAGCGGGGTTAAGAAGGCTGTGATAGCTCCCAGAGTCAGCAGAAAAGCCAATGCCCTGGAGACTGACGTAGACCTCGATTCTTCAAACGAGTGAGATGGATTTCTCAACATCTCTATGCCCGTTTTGAGAAGCGAGATTGTTTCCTTCAACCGTATCCCCGCGATCACGTCACAGCCTATATCAAGAAGATAGCTGGCTTGAGCTACATGAGTCCTGCCTATCGTCTGTCGTTGGAACAGAGCCAATGCTCAAGGTAATTGAATTCTCAGCCATCTGGCGAGCACAGCTATCAAGAAGATCGAGATGCCGGACAAGACAATCAGGGGCCCTGATGGCAAGCCGAGAAAGCTGGATAACAGGACTCCTGAAGCAGAACTGATGGAGCCGAGTATGGAGCTTAGAATCGAGTACCTAAACAGATTCGAACTTACATTCTTGGCTGTGGCAGCAGGAACAACAACGAGAAATCCGACCAGCAGTGTTCCAACAATTCTAATGCCGATAGCCACAGCAAGGGACACGAGCAGGAGATATAGGAGATTGGTTCTGTCCACATCGAGGCCCGTTGACTTCGCAAGTTCCTCCGAAATCATGCCGAGAACAATCTTGCTGTAGATGGTTTTAGTGAAGAAGATGGCTATTGCAGAGACAACTAGCGCAATTGCGGTATCAGTGAGGCTGACGTTTGTAATATTGCCGAAGAGCGCTTCGAGCAGCTCCGGCTCGGGAATCATCAGAATCCCGGCAGCCAAGGCCAAGGTGAATAACGCTCCCACGATGGTCTCTATGGACAACTTCGTGACCCTTTCAATCCGCCATATGATTACAGCAGATCCGAAGAGGAAGGCAAATGCACCTAGGAATGGGTTGAACCCTAGAAGTATGCTCAAGGCGAGGCCAGGCAAAGCCACATGAGACAAGGCGTCGCCGACAAGCGCCATTTTCTTGAGCACCATGAGTGATCCCAAGTATCCGGCTGACAGTCCCACGCAGATACCTGTCACGAGGCTGAATATCGAGACCTCTGTCATCCAGATCACCCTCTTTCCTTGCGGGTCTTCATCACGGTGCCGCTGCCGTAGATCTTTTCCAGCAAAGAAGGATCGGCTATTTTCTCGGATCCGCCGAAGTAGATGACGCTCCTGTTAAGTGCCAACATGTATTCCGAGTAGTCTCTGACCACGTGTATGTCATGCGATATCAATAGTACAGTTATCTGGTTTTCTTTCTCGAGCCTATTGAGCATCTCATAGATTGCTTCCTCGCTGTCTAGGTCGACACCGGCGGTCGGTTCGTCAAACAGCAGAACGTCTGGCCTGTCAGCTATGGCCCATGCTATCAGCACCCTTTGCAGCTGCCCTCCTGACAAGACGCGGAGCTCTTTGTTTGACAGCTGCCCCGAGTCTAACCCGACCAAGCTCAGACAATCCTGTGCGCCGAGACAACCCGCCATATTCGAAGATTCCTTGAATGAAAGAAATTCCTGAACCGATATAGGAATGTCGCCTATAGACACTCTTTGAGGCACATAGCCTATTTTGACTCCTTTGCTCCACTCGATTTTTCCCCTGTATGGTAAAAGATTCAGCAGCGCTCTAAACAGTACGGTTTTGCCAGCGCCGTTCGGCCCAACAATTGCCAGAGTTGTTCCTCTCTTAAGCTTGAAACTTATGTTGTCAAGAATTATTTGATTTTGAAGGTTTACCGTTAGGTTTGATACTTCAAGTATGTAATCAGTAGTGTCGTCCTTAATTGACTGGTTCATTTCAGGGTTCTGTGAGTCTAAGTCGCTATATAGGTTTTGCCACCTCTCCGCGAGACGATCCGCGCTGCGACCGAGTGTCTTGCACGAATTGAGCAGAGACGGGCAGGTCAAGCTGCAAAGATTAAATTGACCCTTCGTCTTCACCTATTTGGCAGGAGGAAGATTGAGTGACAGTTGGTCGCAGCCAATCCGCTGACTATCAGAGAATGAGGGGCAGAGGAACGGACGAGCTCGGATTAGTCTCTCTGGGCGTGTTCCTCTTGCTAATAGGGTACATCTGGCTTACAGTGCCAACCATATGGCAGGAGATTGGCAACTTCTTCAGAGATCTGAAACCGATCTACTATGACTCCTTCATCGTCTTCTTTGAGCCTCGAACGGTTCACGTCGTCTTGTATACGGCTGCCGCCACCTTCTGTCTGCTATACGCGATTTGGCGGTTCGTATTGATGGCCATCAGAATCGCCGTAAGGAGCTATCCCACAAGAATCGTAAGAGAGCTGACTGGAGGACTATTCTATGTTGGCGCCGCGATGCTCTTTCAAAGGCTGGCTTCGGCAGAGTTGGCCTTCAGACACTTCATCCCGCTCGTTCTGGTTCTAGGGGGAGCGATCCTCGTGGCAAGAGGAATATTCAACACGGTGGTAACTAGGCCGGTCACGCCGCCTCGGCCGCCCCCACCTCCACCACCTCATACCACTGCACCTCCGACGACGCCTCCCCCTCAGTAGACTTGGAGATTTGCTGACACGCAACCAGAACCTGTGAAAGTCCTCCTTTTCTCTCCCAGTGGAGCGGACTTCAAACCGCTTTCTCTCCTTCAGCTGCCTTCCAAGGACATCGGTCTTTCAGTCAACCGATCGTCCTATCTTTATGGGAGCGGCTCTGTCAATGCGGCCCGAGTTCATGTGGGGAAACTAGTGGCTGGGAGATCTTCCTTTTTCCTCTCAATGGCGACATAACAGCAGCAGCGAAGTTGATGGCGGAGAAGGAGATGAAGGCATACCTCAGTGCTGACATCAAGAGCATCAACTCGGCTTGGCCAGTTGAGGTGCCGCTTATGATGGCGGAAAGAGAGTTGTATGGCATGACAAAACTCATGACCAAGGTGGCGAGAGGAACGCTTACCACCATGCTTGTGTTCAGTATAGTGCTGCGGATGGCGGCGGCCATTCCCCGCTGCTCGGCTGAGACTGAAGCCATTACGGAACTGGCATTCGGAGATCTGAAGAGACCGATTCCAAATCCTGTCAATGCAAGCCATCCTGTTGTCACAGCTTCAGGAGTATTCAGGTCCAGCGACGTCAGTGCTATGAAGGCCAGTCCACATATCGCCAATCCTATGGTGCTGAGCCATCTTGCTCCAAAACGATCAGATAGTCTTCCGCTGATTGGTCCGATGACGATTAGTGTCACGTCCAGTGGAATTAACGCCAGTCCTGCTTCGAGAGGAGAGTATCCCTTCACTAGCTGAAAATAGAGGGTCATCGAAAAAGTCAGGCTCCCAAAGGTCACGCCATTCAATAGGTTGGTGAAGTTTCCGAAACCGAAAGCCCTTGTTTTGAAGAGTCCGACATCGATGACCGGGAACCTTGCGCTCCTCTCCACGAGGAAAAATCCCGCGAAAATGACTGCGCTGACAAGTATTGCAAGTTGCGTTACAGCGGCCCTTACGTCGCTCACCGTCATAGCCAGTAGCAGAATGGTGAGGGCTGTCGAGAAGACAACCGCGCCAGCCAGATCAAATCTCTCGTCGCGGTCTTGGCGTGGGAGCTCCCTTAGTTGTCTGTGAGCCCAGTAGGTGCCGAAGACGCCTACTGGCAAGTTTATGGCGAATAACGACCTCCAGCCGAACAAGCCTATCATGACCCCGCTTAGGGTGTAGCCGACGATGGTTCCAGCATTGATGGCCATCTGGTTTATTCCAATGCCCGTCCCCAATTCGTTCGGCGGAAAGGCATCTGTAACTATAGCCATCGAGTTCACGAATAGGAGGGCGGCACCGATGCCTTGAACCAGTCTAAAGGCAATCAGCGTAGAAGCTTCAGGAGCAACAACACAGAGAGCCGAGCCGACAGTGAAGACTACGAAACCCCAGTTATAGAGTTTCACCCTCCCGATCATGTCGGCAAGGCGGCCAATGGTTACCAGAAGCACCGTTATCATTAACCTGTAGCCTGTGATTATCCATATGCCCGCGGTGAGAGTTGTCTTCAGACTTTCTATTACTGTGGGTAAGCCGACCACGACGATGCTCGAATCAAGAGTGGCCATGAAGATGCCGACAGTAGTCACTGTAAGGACTGTCCACTTGTACTTCGTGGATGGGCCTCCTCGAGGTGCTC
>Ga0315308_1000162_pt1 | contig 35973 bp, 35 predicted proteins | sample TDP3_MG_FD_203078 | JGI IMG/M metagenome (GOLD analysis project Ga0315308, IMG submission 203078) | Freshwater sediment microbial communities from Lake Towuti, South Sulawesi, Indonesia - TDP3 | ecosystem: Environmental > Aquatic > Freshwater > Lake > Sediment | place: Indonesia: South Sulawesi...
GTCGTCGACCTTCTCGAGGAGGCCGGCGCCCGTGGCGACGCCCACGTGGTACGCGAACTTTCCCGAGTCTACGAGGGGATCAAGTCCGAGGCGCCTCATCAAAGTGCTGTAGGACCTTACCCTCCCGTCTGAGAGAGCCCGCAGCAAATCGACGCGAGTCTTTTCCGACAGCGCCTTCGCGAGCTCGGCGACCTCATCCTCCTCCATGGTGCTCTAAGGGTCGTTTCCCTTCGGGTGTTCTATATACGTTCTTGTCAAAAATGATTGATAGCCGAGAGGCTTGCGGTCCTTCACGTGCGAGCGTGCTTCAATCGATCGAGAAGTCTTTATTAGTGTGACTCGGCTAGGTGGGCCGAAGGTGCTACCTGAATTGAGAAAAGGGAAGAGGTTTGTCTTGGCTTCTGTTGTCTGTCTGATGCTTTGCTTGACAGCGGCTGGCTCCTTGATGATGGGCGTGGCTTCATCGAATCAAGAGCGGATACGCGTCATTATCGGCTTCAAGGAGACGCCCGACGCCGATCTGGTGAAGGCGCATGACGGGAAGATCAAGTATCAGTACAGGATCATCCCCGCGATAGCAGGTTTTCTACCTGAGGCGGCCATCGACGTGCTGCGGCAACACCGCAAGGTTGCCTATGTTGAGCTGGACAGCGAGGTGAAGGCCTTGGGCGACACCCTGGGTTGGGGTGTTGACAGGATAGACGCGGAAGTTGTTTGGGGGGGAGCTGAGGACGCAACCGATATCGCTGCGGGGAGAAACGCTGGCGACGGTATCAAGGTGGCCATCATCGACACTGGCATCGATTGGAATCACCCGGACTTGGCTGACAACTACCACGGTGGAATCGACTTTGTGTATGACGATGGTGATCCGATGGATGATCATGGACACGGCACGCACTGCGCCGGTATTGTTGCTGCTGCGGATGATGGAGCAGGAGTTATTGGCGTCGCCCCCAAGGTATGGCTTTACGGAGTTAAGGTGCTGGACAGCACTGGTAGCGGCTACGTGAGCGATGTGGTAGCTGGGATAGACTGGGCCGTCACCAATGGTATGCAGATCATATCTATGAGCCTGGGCTCAAGCAGCGACGACACGTCCCTGCGCAACGCCTGCGACAACGCCTATAGCAAAGGGCTGTTGCTTGTGGCGGCAGCCGGAAACGAGGGTTACTGGCCCTGGGACACGGTGAGTTACCCAGCAAGATACAGCTCGGTCATCGCCGTGGCAGCCACCGACCAGAGCGACACGAGGCCCTCTTGGTCCAGCAGAGGTCCTTCCGTGGAGCTGGCTGCACCGGGGGTGAACGTCTACTCGACCGTCTGGGACAACAGCTACGCGACGATGAGTGGCACTTCGATGGCGTGCCCACACGTCTCGGGCACGGCGGCGTTGGTGTTCAAGTCCCCCTTGGATCCAGCCTACGACTCAGACCACGACGGCTTATGGGACGCCTCTGAGGTGAGGGAGAAGCTCAAGGATACGGCCGACGATCTAGGTCCCGCCGGGCGGGATGACTCGTACGGATGGGGATTGGTTGATGCGGACGAGGCAGCACCGCCTGGGAGTCCGCCTCCAAATCAGCCTCCCGTAGCTAAAGCGGGTCCAGATCGGACGGGTCTGGTCGGCGGGGTGTTGACCTTTGACGGCTCAGGCTCCTATGATCCGGATGGCTCCATAGTGTCCTATGAGTGGGGTTTCGGAGACGGGGAAACAGGTTCGGGCGTCATTGTAGATCACGCCTACCTTGCCGCTGGGACATACACAGTCACCCTCACTGTCAGGGACGACGACGGAGCGACAGGTACGGATGAGGCCGTCTCTGTGATATCCGAACGCCCTGAAAATCTGCCTCCTGTGGCCGACGCAGGACCTGACCAAACCCTTAACGACGCAGACAACTCCGGATCGGAGACGGTGATGCTGGACGGCTCGGCCTCTGGTGACCCCGATGGAACAATCGTGTCCTACGAGTGGACTGAGGACTCGACCGTCCTCGGCACGGGAGCCATCATCACTCTTAACTTCGGTGTCGGAGCCCACACAGTGACGTTAACCGTCACAGACGACGATGGAGCAGCCGACTCAGACGATGTCGTAGTGACCGTGAACCCGAACAAACCTCCAGTAGCCAATGCGGGCCCAGATCAAACAGGCTTGGTTGGTCAAACTCTGAACTTTGACGGTTCAGGCTCATATGATCTGGATGGAACGATAGATTCCTACGAATGGAACTTCGGAGACGGGTCAACCGCATCGGGAGTCACTGTTACGCACAGCTACTCAGCAGCCGGAACCTATACCGTCACGTTGGCCGTAACAGACAACGGACGAGTAACGGTCACGGATACCGCTAGCGTCGAGATTTTCGTGAAACCGCCACAGAACTACATGTATGTCGAAAGCATCGCCATGTCAAAGGAGAAGCTGTGGTATCTCAAGCGGGCTGTGGCAGTGGTGACCATCCTCGACACCGAGGGCAATCCGGTTGCTGGGGCAACAGTGCACGGTTATTGGAGTGGGCGCGTAGGCTGGGAAGACTCTAGAGTCACCAATTCGAACGGGAAGGCGACCTTCTACACCCCCTGGATTATAGGCAAGGGCGGAACGTGTACCTTCACCGTAGAGGACGTGCAGAAAAACGGTCTGATCTACAACCCAAGCCTGAACAAGGAGACAAGCGACAGCATAACTATCTAGACACAGCCACGAGAGGAAAACGTGAGTACAAGCCGAATGCGAACACGATCGATCGATCACCGTTCTCAGGATCTAGGTATGGCTCGATGTCTATCTTGTTGCCGAAGAAGAGAGGGTTGAGCGGGACTATCGACGACGATTTATGAGGCGGGCGTCAACGGTTACGGGGCGCCGTGTGGTCGGTGGGTCGATCGGTCGATCTGTGAGATCCTTCACGGCGCTGCCGATCCGTGTCTGAACCTTCCTGTCAAGCTTCTTGCAGTTCCGTTTAAAGGTCGGTGTGGCGACGATCGACCACGGTTCGGGTCTAGGAGCGGAGCCACTCAAGGGCTTCATCCGCCGTCTTGAAGCGTCTGGCCTTGCCCGCGCGGACTTCCTCTTCGCCTTGACTAATGTTGGCTTGCAGCTGGTTGCTGGAAAGGATCTCGAGGGTTGCCCAGATCTCGTCCTCGGGGATGCCTTCCTAGACGGCCTCAGTTATGAACCGCACCATGTCTTCGAAGGTCTGCTTGTCGATTTCCAAGACGGCTTGGGACATGTGATGTTTGCGCTAGCTGGGTGATATTAAAGGTTGTTCGACGGAGCTCGGTCTTGCCCATCCTGATGGACAATTACAGAGTGGGCTCAGCTGGCATCTTGGAATTTGGATACTGAGTGATGAGGTTAGGACAGACACGTGGCTTCAGGGTCCTCTTGGCCTCAAGGCTCTAGGCGCGACGTGTGCAGGACATGCGGGAGCTTGTCTCGTGGTTGGTCAGCTTGACTGAGATTGATCCATCTGGAGTGTTCGATCGATTTATCTGATCGTGGTTCGGCGGTTTTCCCTGCGTTTATTTAGGGTGTGTGGCAGCCTTCTTCATCTATGATGGCTACGTTGTGGTCTTGGAGGATCTTGATGCATTTGTCGATGTTTTTCAATGCATGTTGGGCTATGGTTTCCGGGTTCCCGCTTAGCCTTAGGTAAACCACCTTGACTTTCTTCATTAGAGGTTGTTTGAGGTGTGTGAAGTCGGCGTCCCGGGTTATGATGGTCCTTCGGAGTTGGATGGATTGTTTGGCCAGGTCATCGTTCTTCATTCCTGGTCTACCGGCTTCCGCTACGGCGGCCACCTCGTATCCTGCTTCGCGTAGCGTCCTTGTTACTTGGAAGGGAATGTTCTCGTCCACAATGAATTTGATGGTCACGGTGTTTCACTGGGGCTCTGCTATGGAGTCGGTGGAGCGACTAGCGTAGGATCTTGATCGTTCGGTTTTCCTTGAGCAGTTCGACAACTTTTTTGACGAGTTCACTGGGAACCGTCGGGTACTGCTCATGTATATCATCGGGACTGTAGCCCTTGTCCCATAGTTCTAGGATGTATTGGACTGGGACGCGGGTTGCCTTGACGACGGGTTTTCCTCCACAGACGTCGGGGTCGGAGATTATCAGGTGTTCCTCGGGCAAGGTGCTCACGAGAATGGTGTTGCGGATGGATCTTTAAAAGGCTTTGTCGGTCGATTCCAGGCGGTTCACCAGTCTCCTTCATATTCGCCCAACATTGAGTCGAGTTCGTCTGTGTCTTGGATCTCTTCGTAGTGCTCCTCTTCCTCGAGTTCCTCGGAGCAGTCTGCGCACAGTCTCTCCTCAAGATCATCGGTCGCGGCGTCGAGTTCAGCGCCGCACCTTCGGCAGCGGACCTTCTTCTCCCCGCTCATCACCACTAATGGTCTAGGGCATTTCTAAGAGCTTTACGCTCAAGAAAAGGTGAACCGCTCCTGAACCGGTCTGCCGGCCTACCGACTGAAAAGGGTGGGAACTTAATAGCGGAGAAGTGAGGGCTCATAGAGGGTCCTTGGGTTTCTCTGCGGGCCTGCTGGGGTACCTCCTCCTCATCAACCTCATTACTCTAGGCGCTATGCTCTTGGACAAGGCTGCCGCGAAGGCGCACGGCTTCAGGATCAGCGAGCTCACGGTCTTCTTCCTCTCCTTGGTAGGAGGCGTCTGGGGAACCATCGCTGGCATGTTTCTCTTCCGCCACAAGACAAGCAAACCAGGCTTTCAGGCAGTCATCTTCTTCATTATGCTTCTGAACCTTGCGCTCCTGTACTATCTTCTTGCGTAGAGTGAGGTCTGTGGCTCGTCCGAGGGTTGGATTCGCTTGTGGTTGAATCAATCGCTCAGCCGGATCGATGTTCAACGGACGCGGTTGGTGCATATGTATGAGCGGTGTGATCGCCAGGGCGTCTGAGCTAGGAGCTGGGCAAAGTGCTTGGGGTTCGAAATTCAGCTGGGTGAACATATGTTCACTCTGATGAATCTTGTATCGAGCCCTTCGCCTTTCTCAATCAATCTTCACCAGCCTCTCCCCACATTTTTCTATGAGCCCTCCTCTAGGGGTTCTCCAGAACCTCGTACTCAACCCTCTTAGCGAACGGTTTCAGCGCCCTCAACAATCCTTTGTCTTTCGTTGACAAGAGAACCTTCTCCTTGAATTTGTCGTAGAGCTGGATGACGAGGATGATCAGCTCTGGGTCGCCCTTCTTTATCGCATGCTCGGGTTTCGCTTCAAGCCTGCTCAGATGCTTTCTAACGTTGTTCATTGTTCGCGAATACTTCCTGTAGTTTATCATTTCCACTTTCATTAGGCCCTCTTCAATCGCAGTGTTTATCCTCTCAACCGAGTCCAGGATCTTGGTTGCCAAGAGGGGGGATCTTTCCTTGATTTCCTCAGCGTACTTCTTCGGCTCGTCCAGCAGTTCCCTCGCTATCGCCCTTGGGATGAGAATTTCGTAGCCTTCGTCCTTCTTTCGCCGCAGATACTCATCCAGTGTTCGTCTTCTGTCTAGGGTTATGAGGATTGATGAGTCGATCACGAGCTTCTTATTCATTGAGAGCGCCGGTCTCATCCAGAAGCGAGACGAATTCGAAGTAGGTTATCCCCAGGGTTGAGGCGGCTTGTCTGTGGGTCATCTTGCCTGCCCTCACCTTCTTCACCATCTCGTCAAAACGCTTCGCTCCATCTTCGCCGAACCTAGCCTTGTAGATGTCCATGATGTTCTGCTCCTCGAACGCCTCCATCAATTTCTTCGGCGACACCAGGAGGTTGAAGTCGCTTGGATAGTAGAGTCTGACTTTGTCCTTTGCCTTGCTCTCAACCATCCTCGCTGCCTCAAGCTCCCTGAGATACTTGTAGACGGTCGGAAGCGGGTAGCCAAGATGCTTGCCCAGGTCCTCGGCGGTCTCTCCCCTATGCCTGGCCAGATGGGCGATTATCCTGGCCTTGTTTGGGTTCCCGACCGCCTTGAGGATGGAAATGGTTCTCTCCGCCATGCCTATCGCTTAACAAAATATATAATGTTAACTACTTAAGGCTTTCACGGGCGGCGGCTGCTGCATCAACTCTGTAGTTTTGTCTCTATCGACTAATCCCGGCTTGACGATCTTTAGGCCTGTCATCCGGCTCGCTCCGGTACCTTCTACCGTGAGCCTCATGAGTCTGATCGCGATGCCCCTGGAGAAGGCTGCCGCGAAGGCGCACGGCTCAAGGGTCGGCGAGCTCACGATCTTCTTCCTCTCGCTGATAGGGGGTGTCTGGGGGACCGTCGCAGGGATGTTTTTCTTCCGCCACAAGACGCGGAGACCAAGTTTTCAAATGGTCATCTTCTTGATTATGCTTCTGAACCTTGCGTTGCTGTACTATCTTCTTACCTGAGACGAGGTCTTCTGAACTGAGCATAGGTTGAGAGCTTTATGTACCTTCAAGCGGTGCCATTGCTTCAAGAAGTTTGTCAATACTTTCTTCAACTTGACTTCTTGCTCCCCTATGAGCTTCCTCCCGGTAAACTCTTTCCAAAGTTTCTTCGTCAACCCTCTTTTGATATCGGCCAGAACAGACTCGATCGATCGAGTCATCGATTTGCCGGGCCGAGCATCAATACCATGATCACTGTGACGCAGCTAGTGGCTTCGATCCCTTGCTCCGCTGTTCGGCTTGTTCTCCGTGCTTGCTTGAGTGATGATAAGGCGCTCTTGAAGGGAAGGGAAGCTTCTAGCTATGTTATATGACGGCCGAGAGTGTGGTGGTCTGAGCTATAGTGCGAGCAAGGCTTCGCTCTTCCTCACTTGTTGCGTGGTTGGGTCGACTTCGAGTCCCAGGCTCTCTAGCCCGTGTAGACCGAACACGTTTCCATCTCTATCCTCGGCAAAGACGGTGGCTGTTGGGGCTTCTTCGCCATCGTATTCTACGAGAACGTGTCCGATCTCCCTTTGCAGTATGTCCCCCTTCATCGTCTTGAACTTCATCTTCCGTGTCGGTTTGACACCAAGTTTCTCCAACGTTTTTCTTGAGATCCAGGAGTAGGTTGCTCCCGTGTCTACGAGGAGTCTTACCTCTTCATGTCTTGTGCCGTCTATTGCCCGTACTTTCAGAAGAACGTAGGTTTCTCCCAAGGGTCTCTCATATGATTGTGCGTGTGGTGCACCATTTAAACTATTTGTTCCATTGGAATTCAATAGGACGCAGCTAGCCTTCGGTTGTTATTCGATCGATCGGCATTGATGCTCTTCCACGAGAGGAAGGCAACGTACGCGGCACACTGGGTCAAATCATTTCTTTGTGCAGGAAGTCAAGAGAACAACAAACAAGATAACGCATAAGTACCGCCCTCTATTCTCAGTGATTGCAGCGACAAAGCGATGAGATCGATTGCGGGGCGGTAGACCATGAGAGCCATCGTCGCCTATGCGAGCAAGTACGGATCCACAAGGGGCATCGCGGAGTTCATCGCTGAGAAGCTCCAGCAGCGGGGAATTCTGGCGGAGGCCCAAGACGTCGAGGCCATCCACGATCTTGGAGGGTTTGACGCCGTTGTGATAGGGAGTGGTGTCTACATGGGTCACTGGATGAAGGAGGCCACGGAGTTCGTGCGGCGAAACCGAGCCGTCCTAGCCAACCGGCAGGTGTGGCTGTTCAGTAGCGGCCCGCTGAGCACCGAGGCCAAGGACGCCCAGGGTCGAGAACTGCGCGTCGTTGCGGAGCCCAAGGAGATCGCCGAGCTCAGGGAGGCCGTCAACCCCCGGGACCATAGGGTCTTCTTCGGAGCATTCGACCGCAGCAAGGTTGGATTCAAGGACCGGATGGCCTCGAAGATGCCCGCCGTCCGCGCGCTTTTTCCCGAGGGCGACTTCCGCGACTGGAACGAAATCGAGGCTTGGGCGATCAGCATCGCCCGGGCGCTGGAAGCTTCGAAGACGGAGCAAGGAGGCGTGTGACAATTAGCAGGCAGGTTGGCGGAAGCCATCGGCGCATGAATGAGTCGAATGCCGAGACTCTAGACCCCGTCTAGAAGACCCCCTACAGATTGATCGATTCGATCCGCAGCCGTTTGTGCGGGTGCCAGATTCCTGTACCCCAAGGTTTATTTATGGCCAACGGAAGTGGGTAAATTGGGTAAGTTGGATGGGCACCAAGGGGAAGTTCCACTCCGACAAGATATACGTGCCGAAGGACGTTCGGGATATCCTTGGTTTGGAGGATGGGGCTGAGGTTGAGTTTACCGTGGCGGAGAGGGGTGAGGTTGTGATGAAGGTTCTGAAGACCGACGCGGACCGAAGGCTCCTTGAGATACTGGCTCGCCCTCGCAGTCTAGGCGTTAGAGGCAGATTGACTAGGGAGGAGATCTATGCTACTGCTTGACACGAATGTGCTCGTCTACGCACATGACTCTTCGTCTAAGCAGAATAGGAAGGCGCTCAGGCTTGTGAGGGAGGCGCTTAAGGGCGAGTTGGAAGCCGGCATCTCATACCAGAGTCTGATGGAGCTGTACTCGGTGCTGACAAGTCCCGTGAAGTTGGAAAGGCCGTATGGTGCGCGTGAGGCGGCGTGGCTGTGCTCGCTCTACGCGGGGTCCAAGAATTTGGCGAAGTTCTTGCCATCCGTCAAAGCTTATGCGGAATCGGTTGAGTTGGCTGGAGACCTGAGGGTGGTCGGGGCGAGGGTTTTCGATTGTTTGCTGGCGGCCACGGCGAAGGAAAATGGCATCAAAGAGATCTACACGGAAAACGTGGCGGACTTCCATTCATTTGATTTCATCAAGGCGGTCAACCCTTTCAGAGGTTGATTCATCGAGGTGTCTGAGTCGGCTTCTCCTGATTTTGCATCGATGTAATGCCGGTCATGTCCAAGGCCTGTTCAGTCCATGTTGGAGCCCCGAACACTAGGCTCGGTCGATCGCCGTCTTTGATGTTCGCTCCCTATTCGCCCTTGTTCTCCCTCCTAGGCCAGGATCGCTGACCTTGCCTGCTGTCGAACCCTCGGTGCCCCGGCCGTGGGATTGGCGTTGGCTGATGTCTCTCGGTTCCGCCTCCCTAACTTGGACGAACCGATGGGTCTGCTTCGAGAATCCACGCAGCCAGCCGGTCGGTCCATGGATGCTTTGTCACGATTGTGGCGTACTTCAGGGGGGCGGCAATTCAGGAAAAATTGAACATCATCCTTATGATCGGTCGATCGATCGAGGTGCAGCGAAACCAGATTTTTTCTGCTCGGAGGCGATGAGGAAAAGTGAAGGGATTTTGTCCGTGGTGCGGTTCTCCGCTTAGACCCGGTGTTCTCTTCTGTGAGAGCTGTGGCATGCGAATCACGGAGCAGGAACCAGCATATGCACCCGTTGCCCCGCCGCCCACGACACTACAGCAACCGAAACGGATCTCACCAAGAGCCGCAGGCGTCGCAGGTTTCCTCGTGGGCGCACTTCTCACCCTTGTGTTCCTTCTAGTCATCGCGGGAAACCCGAGTACACAGATCGTCGTCAGTGGACAGACCGTTACCGCTACACAGAGATTCACCTCTACACAGAGATTCACTTCTACACAGAGCTTTACGGTCACAACCACCGCAGTCAGGATGACTACCGTAGTTCCTGTAGGAGCCGTCGAGCCGCCCTACACCTTGATCCAAAACGGAAAGGTGGTGTGGCGGTTCCGCGATCTATCAAGACGAATCCTCGAATGGAATATGGAGATAGAAACCTACAAAGGCTATGCAGAGCGTCCAAAGAGCACAGCAAGCGTAAAACTGCACAGCGACGCGTTGGACAGAGATTTTCAGATGTCGGATATGCGGCCTTACATCATACCCTCCTTCTTCTCCAAGGTGATCGGAGACCTAGCGACGGGGCGCAGCCCCGAGGACTTCGTGCGGGAAGTGGACAACATCAAGAACCAGATAGTGGTCTACGGGAGCGGATTAAGCGAGGGTTATCGGTGGCCAGCCGAGACGCTCACCGAGGGCAGGGGAAGGTGCGGAGACACAACGATCCTGATGGCGAGCATGCTTGTCGCGGGAAACAACTACTCCGAATATGGGATGAAGATCGAGGTCTGGTATGTTGACTCGAACAGAATAGATCGTGAGGACGCCAATCCTAACCACGCCATCGTCCGAGTTTTGTTCGCCGACGGCGGCTCTTGGATAATTGAAACGACGACCAACCAATTGAAAACCTACCCCTACGTCTGGGGCTGGCACTTTGATGTAACCGACATTACTACCTAAACTCCCTGACGAGCCGGCGAGATTCCGGCGAAACCCTGTTTTGGGTCGGAGGCGGATAAGAAGAGTGGCTGAACAACTCACGCGTCGGAAACACCGGATGAACACTCACCTAATTGTTGCCCTGTGCATAGTCCTGCTTGTCGTAATACAGGTGCCTATTCAAGAAGCATTGGCACAGAAGGAGTCTATGATAGGGCTGTGGACCGGAACCACCGAACTTCAGGTGGACTACTCGGAAAACGGAGTCACCGTGTCGGCGTCGGGGAGCGGCAGATTCAGTTTCACCGTTTCCGACACTGGGCAGATCTCGGGTCAGGGTACTTTCCAGGGATCGATCACCATAGACATAAACGCCGCCGGGGTTGTGGGCGGAGGGTCAGATAGTTTCAGCGAAACTGACAGCTACTCGGGGAAAGTGAATTTTGGCACCGGTGTGGCTGTCGTAGACGTTACGGTAACTGCCACCAACGCACCGTCATCCATGAGTATAACCTGTACCACGGGAGACGGTCAGACAATCACAGTGACCCAACCAATCCCCTCTCAGATGTCTACGGTGTCTGGACAATATCAATGGCAGCTGACGAGTGGCGGTATAACGAATGGCAGATGGCAGTACGTCTACAATTTTCACTTTCCTGCCCCGCTCTCTGGTTACATGCGCGTTACACTCACGGGACCCCCTTCGACTACAAGGCCTTCAATCTCAACCATGGAAACGTCAACAACGTGGCGGTCCTTCACATTCCCATCCTCAACAACGATACAGTCTGAAACAACAGAAGAAACCACAACAACCGAAGAAACCACCAAAAAAACACTCGTCGTCGTAATCGTGCCGCCGTACACGTTAGTTGCGCGAGGCGGCTGGGTTTCGTGCTTTGAAACCATCGGATTTCGGGCGGATGTTAGATTCGCTGATGGAAGCACACCAAATAACATCCAATATGAGTGGACTACGACTAATGGCACATTAAGCAGCTCTGACGCTGAAGAAGTAGTATGGTCTCCACCCCAACCAGAACAAGGGACGACGCCGGAGATCGGAGCGGTCGTGACAAAATGCACGATAAGCCTTAGAGCCACTGCTTTCGACGACAATGGTCGAGGCTACACAGAGTCAAACGGAAAGGTCTGCATTGTAAAATACTATCCAGAATACTATCCCCAAGGTTCCTGGATCGCTCAAGAAACCGAATCAACTAAACCGTGGTACGATAAACAATTGGCCTTGAACTTCGGCGACTGGGTGGAACTGGACACCACTTGGCGCGAGCTCGGCATACTTGCGGTGAAGACTGGCACTGCATGGGCCGGGGCTCACCTCCTTGTCCTCAGAGGATGGATAGGCGAATCTATCTCTGAAAAGGTTCTGGCACATCTAGCCGGGCACGCTGTCGTGAATAAGGTGTTTCATGTCGTGGGAATAGAAGACGCATCTGCCGAAGGCACGTCTGAGGAAGGCTGGTTTCAGTCTAGGATTCCGTTCGCTGAAGAAATCACCTTCAGACTTCACTGGGCAAAGTTCGTTGAACCCGAACAGGCGTTCGAATGCCGTTCGCTGGTGGCATACGCCCCAGCGCTGGTGGCAAGCGATTTTTCTCAGAATAGAATGGAGAGTCTTGACGTAGACAATATTGAGCTGATTACGATAGAACTCGATACTGGCTCCGTCAAGGAATTGCCAGTTTCTTCCATAGATAAGGCCGCAGGAACAGTCGAGGTGAAGCTGGATCATCCGTGCCTATTCACGCTCGGGATCAGGCGCGTGCCTCAGACATCGACAGCTATGTTCACCACGACAACCCAGTCACCACAAGCAGCGCAGTTAGACCTAGACCTACTCACCCGCGTCGTCGTGACCATCATAGCTGCTCTCGTCGTTGCGGTTGCTGCTTTTGCTGCTGCAAAACGAATAAGGTCTTCCGGGCGTCCCAGGCTCCCTCCGCCGCCGCCTGCTTCGCCTCAGATAACCCCGGGAACGAGACGGTTCTGCGGATATTGCGGAGCCCCAATCAAGCCTGGTGCGTTCTTCTGCGAGAGCTGCGGAAAGAAACTTGCTTGACCTCCGTGAAGAGTCCCTGGAACGGGCGAAACCAGGTTTTCTGGTTGATTGATCGATATTGCCGGCCCTTGCCTTGATACGATGATTACTGTTGTTTCTTTGGTGGCTTCGATCTTCGTCCCCCTCTTCGCCTTGTTCTCCCCTTTGACCTAAATCAATGCGAATCGATGGATTCGATAACTCTGTAGCTGTTGGTTTATGAGTACGCATTGGGGTAGTATGGTTTGAGGGTCCTTCTGACTTCTACGCACAGGTGACATTTGTTGATATACTCTTTTTCCTGAAATTGGAAGGCGCATGCTTCCGGAAGTTTTAGCAGTCCTGTAGGGCCTTCTTGGACTAGGATTCTAATTATCGGATTCCTCTGCCATTCGTACTCGGCTACTAGCCTTCTTAGCGGGATGTTTTTTGCGTTGCCGATTGGTAATTTCCAACATATGTTTGCTGAGCCGGATGGTTCGATGCATATGCTCTTTGGATCCGTCATAGTATTGCCTTCTAATGGTTCACATTCGCACGGCCCGCATGGTGAGGTACGTTCGAGGTGCTGGCGCAGGTTTTGCGGCGCGCGTCCTACTGACAGGATTTTGACTGTACAGACACCTAGTCCCATGGGCTGCAAACTCTGTAGTATTTGAGCTGTTTTGATGTCGTACTCGTTGATAGCATCTAGAGATTCGATGATCGCAACATTCCATGAGATGTTTCTTATCCCTGCCTTTAGCGAGGCTAGCGCCGCGTTTCTCGGATACTCAAGCGGCACGTATTGAAGATGAAAGGCATCTACGCTTAGGTGAATACTGTTGAGACCTGCATTTTTGAGCTTCGTCGCGAGTTTTTCAGCGGCTTCTTTGTTTTTGCCCCACACTCCATTTGTTATCACTTCGATCTTTGGAATCCGAAGCTGGTGAGCCTTCTTGATTATGGCTATCGCTCTCTGTGGATAGAGCATGGGTTCTCCACCGAAAATCATGAAGGATTCCAGTTTTGAAAGAGAAGTTGCGTTGGTCAGGTAGTTGTATGCGTCTTCCACCTCCATAACCTCGTCTCTCCACGGGGAAGCGTCAGCTTGGCAGTGGATGCAGTAGGAATTGCAGCGTGTGGTGAGCGTGAACTCGAGACGCCTAAGTTCCATCTGGATATTGAGGAATTGCTGGAATGGCGTATAAGAACATTTGCTAGGGCGGTCTGTATTCTTCGATCGGTACAACACACGGCTGAGCCGAGTCTTAACAGTGTGATTGCGGCCGTGTCTTTGGTTGCTTCGATCTTTGCTCCGTTGTTTGCACTATTCTCCCTTCCGAGCTGAGATCTATCAGACCTCATGTCCCCGCGCAAAGGTCAGATGGCTCCATTTTCAAGGTTGGGGGATGGCACCTCTTGTCTTTCTTCTAGGGGGTTTCGGGGAACCTTTGCCGCTATGTGGAGATCGATCGAAAAGAGGTATATAGGAGAAGCAGACTGAGGCTGGACAATGCAAGTCAAGAGTTGATGATCTTGAAGACGAAGAAGGAGATGATTGCGGTGTGTGGTCTTGACTGCGGTGATTGCGAGATCTACAGGGTACCGACTGATCCTGAAGCTGCGAAAAGCGTTGCGGCGTGGTTCAAGGAAAGGGGGTGGCTTAGAGAGGGTGAGGGGGTTTCTGGTGTGGTCCAGCGATCGCCATATTGCAAGGGGTGCAGGGGGGATCGGAATGTGCATTGGTCGGCGGATTGTTGGATTCTCAAGTGCTGTGTTGACGGCAAGGGGCTTGAGTTTTGCAGCGAATGCAGTGCCTTTCCCTGTGAGAAGCTCGACAACTGGGCGAATCAGAAAGCCCGCTATGGTCAGGCGCTAGACCGTCTAAAGCGCATGAAAGAGGAAATTAGCTGAAAACCTAGAGGCAAGCAAGAGCACAGCAAAGATCAAACATGGAGCTTTCGATAACTGTTGTGCATTCGGAGATCGAATCGATCGATTGCCGCTTGAGGATTACCACCTCGCATTCTTTTGCCTGTTGCGGCGTTCTGGAAATACAGTTTGCCTGTCTGAACCCCTTTAAAGATCGAAGAAAGACTCATTAATAGCGGGAAAAATGTGGGTTGAGAAGCGATTATCGGCAAAAGGGGTTTCGGAATTGCCTGAGCCTTCCTACCTTGAGTTACAGGCTTATTGGGGTGGCACAAAACATATGGGAGGATCGAAAGCCACAGGAGAGCTAATCGAATTATGCCACATAGACAAAGGCAAATACGTCTTGGACGTTGGTTGCGGCGTTGGAGCGACCCCTTGCTACATTGCAAAGAAGCGTGTGTGTAGAGTGGTTGGCATAGACATCTCTCAAAGGATGATTGATTGGTCGAATAGAAGGGCGAAAAGACAGGGAGTAGAGGATAGAGTCGAATTCAGGGTAGCGGATGCTCAAGACCTCCCTTTCGAGGACGCTCTCTTTGACGTAGTCATAGGCGAGTCCATAACGACCTTTCTGGAAGATAAGCCGAGAGCGATAAGCGAGTATGCGCGTGTGACAAAGCCAGGAGGATATGTCGGGCTTAATGAGGAAACTTGGATAAAGGCACCGCCTCCGATGGAACTGGTTGAGTATGCATCTCACATGTGGGATATCGATGTGGAGATACCAACTTCTGATCGTTGGAAAGATTTGTTCGAGCGCTCCGGACTGAGAGACGTAGTAGTGAGAACCTGTGAATTCAAGGGCAGTTTGGATGAATACATCGACGGGATTCGGGGCCTAGGCGCTAAAGATTTTCTGGGAATGGTGTACAGGTTCTTGTCGCTTTACATGAGAAATTCGGCTGTCAGGAAGTATTATAGAGAGAGGTCACTTCCTCCTAAGAGCCTTTGGGAATACCTTGGGTACGGAATATACGTTGGTGAGAAATGAGCCGGTTGGATGGCTCGCACACCTACAACATCATGAGTCATGGCGGTTATGCTGGCTTCAATAGGGGCCACGGTTGCACGCATTAAAGCCCATGAATATCTCCTATCTAAGATCAGACATCACCAGAAACAATATATTCCAAAATTGAGCGCTACCCAACTCCTAATTTCGGCCGATCGATCGATGTTGGGTGGCTTCGATCTCCTGCTCCCCTGTTCGCCCCGTTCTCCCTTCTAGCCTAGAACACTGGCGCTACTCGATCGATCGCATCTGCCCGAACGCGTTTCTAGATCAATGAATGTGCGACCGCGTCTGGCATTGGTCGAACAGGGGGCGCAAAGTTGCCAATGTCTCAATCCGCGCAAACGATCGATCGAAGTCGTAGCCAAGTTTTTGAGAAAGCGATTGTATCCTAGAGTTCTTTGGGGGTCTTGACTGCTCCTTTGGTGACCGACAATTCGGCCATCTGCCAGAGGACTCACTTGGTCTTGATTGTTGATGAAAGGTAGGCCGCGGACGGCCCGGAATTGCGCGCGCAGCGCTATCCTTTGAAAGCATACCACGGATCGATTTTCTTTTGGGCTCGACCCGCCTTCCTGACGATCTGTCGATCGCCCAGGAGACGCCATCCGCAGCCCACATATATTAACGCGCCGTTAGTTAAAAGTTTTTAGCCTACGCTGGGCTACGTCGATCGATGCCGAGAACGAGGCCGAAAATTGGGACAGTGTTCCTGGACTTCATGCAGCTCATTCCAACCTTGACGCACTTCTTGGATCCAAAGAAGTTGCGCGGTCACTTCGGTTTCCTTCTAGACCCGCGCCTTTTTCACAGTGAGTATTTGACCCAGGTCACAGAGGAGCATCCACGTCGTCATTTTGTTCATCGCTTGGGTTCCCTCAGACCTTTAGCGCCTCCCAAGTGGAGGTACCCCTTCTGGCGTAACTTGTTCGGAAGCACATCGCTCAGAACCTACATCAGCTCTTACCTTGAGGGTGAGGGATACTTCGGCTATCTGCCCTACATTATTCGGCCCAGTTGGCGGATAGGTATCGAGCCGAGCTCAAAAACCGGCCAACCGGTAGACCAAATACTCAGTCGAGCAAAAGTTGCGCTCACGGCCCGGTTGTTTCCGATGGGAGCAGCCTCCATACATCTCATGGCATTCTTCGCTTCCGAGCAGGCTGAGGTCGACGAGTTCGTGGAAATACAGAAGATGCTTCTTCGTCATCGGTCATTCCGAGTCACGAGGAGACGATCCACAGGCTCTCAGCTTCTCAGCCTCGAAGAAATATTCGAAAATGTTCAGAACCTTGCCTACGATTCTCTGTACACCGAGCGTCCACGAGGCGAGCCTGAGACGAGACCAGGACTAATCCACAGGATAATATACTCTCACTTGTTACAGGCTGACGGCATGACTAGTACTGATGTGCAGCTGGCGACCGCATCCCTGATCGGGCTGAAGACGTTGGAGAAGCATGAAGAAGCCAAGAGTCTTCTGAGGCGTCGGGCGACGTTCCGCCCGAAAGATCCCGACGATCTACTGATATTTCACCCAATGGCAACTCTTCTCTATGCTCCAAAATGCAAACCACACAAAGACGGCTATTGTCTCTGGAACAACTATATCAACGTGGTTGAGCTGGCGACTCTTCAGAATTTTATTCTGAGGAAAGCTAACGATCTTCTCCCGAAGTCCGAGTTCCACGAATTTGCAGACCACGTATCATCCCTAGAAGGCTTGGCTCACTCACATCAGTCCCTGCGCGGGGGTCATAAAGGCCTCTACAGAGAGATCGATCAGGAACTTGAGCTATCAAAGACAGCAGAGATGTTCTCACTTCTCTTGAAAAGTCGATTAATGTATCAATCATACGAGGAGATAATCAATCAAATCCAGAGGATCGAGGAAACACTGCGAAAAATGCAGAATGTGGCAGACAGCATTCAACTTAGTATCAAGCAGCTGTTGGTTGAAGCGGATGGCATTCGTACACCGCTAGCCGTAAACGTGGAGACTCTTAAAGGAATTGAGGAGCGTCAAAGGAAGAGGACTCAGTTGCCACAAGACACTGCGGAAAAGCGTAGTGTCGAGATGGTGATCCAAGGCACGATCTATAAGTACGGGACAGAGTTCCTTCCCCACTGCGAGCAGATCATCGATAAATTCTTAAAACACAGTGCCGACATGGCTAAAATCGACGTTTCAAATGCAAAGAAAAAACTAGAGAGGGCCAAGCCAGTACCCCCCTATACTCACGACTCGGTGCCGGCTTTTGTAAAGGATGCAAAAGAATATGTCAAGGCGCTTCTTGACGCGGCCGCCGAGGGGCTTGTAAACATCCCTTAGAATCCTTTCGAGAAAGCTGCATGACCGACGGTCTGCTCGCACTCTAGGAGATCACGATTGCAGCACGCTAGACTTCTCGGAAAAGCCTCGAAGAAAAGAGAGAAGATCCCGAGATCCCTACTCTCTGAGTTAACCAGTTGAGATTCAAAATCACCGATGCGACGGAAAGGCTTATATGAGCAGCTTGCAAGATCAATTGATAGAGGTGGGGGGACATTCTGGATTATCAAGAGATAAGCGCTCTGGAAGATATTACAAATCAACTTACTGAGATGCTGAAAACCATCGACAAGATGAAAGAAATCGAAGAAGCATTCGGGCTGGGAAAGGTAGCAGTGAATAGGTTGGACCTTGATGCCCATACTATTAAGGACAACCTCCTCTACGACGCAGAAACCATTCAAAACATCGAGGAACGACGACAAACGTCCCCTTTACCGACCGATTCTATGGACCTCCAAATGCGTAAGTTGGATATTCTCAAGCAGCTTGAGGCATACAAGGATTTTCTCCCGGAATATCAAGAGATGGTCGAGAAGTTGCTCGGGAAGAAGGACGAGATTGAGAAGAAAGTGGAGGAGAAAAGGCAAGCCGGGGAAGTGGTTCCCAGTAAACAAGAAACCGAGAATGCCTTACAGGAGGCGGGGAACAAGTTACAGGAAGCGATAAAGGAGAATCCAAGGCTCCGAGGAAGCTACCAATCAACGAAATCTTTCATCGATAACGTAAAGCCTTATGTGGGGCCCTTGCTACAAGTGGCGAAGATCGTTTTCAAGATTCTGGCTCTCTGATCTCATCCATAGGAAAGCTTGATTCGACCTGCCGAAGTGAGCTTCTGTTCGGATTGACTCACGCATCGTACTGCGCGGGAATGCGGTTTATGGACTGCGGTGGACGATCGATCGATCGGCTAGGCCCATAGTCTGTCACGGTTCTCTTTGTTGTGGGTCGATCGACACGGCCGGCCCGAGCCTGAATACGATGATAGCAGTTATGTCGTTGGTGGCTTCGACCTCGGCTCCCGTGTTCGCCCTGTTCCCGCTCTTTGGCTGGAGTGGAGCCGCTACGCCCTGATCCATTTCTTAACCAACTTTAATATTTGGACGGATGTACATGGATTGGAGGTGGTTTCGTGCCGCCGCTTGCGGTTAAGTCTGTTCGTGACTTGATCTTTTGGCAGTATGCGAAGATTATCTCGGAGTCTGCTGGTGCCGCGAAGAGGCAGTATGGCTTCGTAATCGACAGGTTAAGGAAGCTCGCTTCTGGAGACATCTCCTGGTCTACATCTATAAGGGAATATGTCAAGGAGCAAGAGAAAGCTGATGAGTGTATCTATTGCTCTACTGAGGAGAACCTGACTCTCGACCACATCCTGCCAAGGTCTGGAGGTGGCCCTGGTATCTCAAGATAGACGGCTCAGGCTGGCTCTACTCTATTGCGTGGTGCCTTCCACAAACCTATGTCCACCATATGGCGCGCCTGACATTTATTGGTCTCTAAAGAGAGACTGAGAAGCAAGAATTGAAGAAAGTCGCATAGGAGTTTGAAAATCTTGAAGCGTAAGTTCCAGCTATTAGACTAGGTGAGGTCTTTCATAAATGCCAGAATCAGGATTGATGCCAATATATCCTTATTACCGTTTAATCCTTAGGATATTCTCATCACACGATATTATGTCCAGCGTATAGGATTTGCGTTCTGGTTCTTTAAAGTATACCTTGACCCTATTTGCTCCTTCAGCCTTCCAACTCCCTACCACTTTCCGTGTCCTATCATCAGGACCGATATCGTACTGAATAAATTCTCCATTTTCCATGATCTCAAACCCTGTCCTCCCCCTAGCGGGGGGAAAAGCGTAGTCGCTGGGCCGGTAAACCCTCACATCTTCTGTTTCTTCCTCATGGGAATGGGTCCAATGTCTAAAGATTCCTGGTGGTAGCTCCCTCATTTACTCGGGTCACTTCGTTTGATAGGGGTGGTCTTAACCGCGCATCTTAGACCGCCCGTTACTCTTTCGACTCTTAGCATGCGCGTGCGAATATACTGGGTAATATCGAAAAAGAATACATTGTACCCCTCTGCTCGCTCTTTAAATGGGACAAATTGGGCGCTAATGGTGATCAACTTCTTTGGCTCAAGCTTGATATTGCCTATCCAAGCCTTGGGACTTGAAACTTTGATCTTGTACCTTTCACTGCGTTCTATGCCTTCTCCTGCTGAATTACCTTTCTTCCAGAGTGTGAACAGCTCTTTTCCGAGGTCGATTTCGACGGTTCCCCACTCGAAAATGGTCTTGGGTTTATATTCCACCTTTTTCGTGGGGCTTGTTAAGACAAGCTTTATCAGGGCCGCCTCCTTCGTAAAGTTGCCGACGGTTACCCATGCCATTTTGGCTTCACCAGGTCCTACCACAGTGATGTTTTTCCAGATGATGTTGTTGTTGTTTCTCACGTTGGCATACAAGTCTGGCCCCTCAGGGAATGTCATTCCGAATGGGGAACTAGACGAAGTTTCAATGCGTGACAGCAAGCAGAAATGGGATTTATCGGCTCCAAAACTGGTATAGTCATCCGGATTCGGAGGGTTCCAGGGGAATTCCAGGATTACAGAGCCACCGCCTGGCACGGCGCCTGTTGGCTTGGTTCCTATCAAACCGCCCATCATGGCTGGCGATGTAACGCTACCGTCCCATGGCGCGGGCCATGCTAGGGCCGTCGAGGCTTTGGCCCAATAAAGCTTAACGTTGGCGCTTGCAGCCTGCATGCAGCCTCGGTTTCGAATTCTGACATACACATAGTTTGGCGGAGAGCCGGTCGGACGATATTCGGGATTCTGGTGCTCCTGGTATGTCACGCCATCGTTCTGCCTGCGGATCCAGATGTCGTCACTTACCCACATAGAGGGTGAGAGGGTGTTCGGTTCGTTTCCTATGTCTTCCGGCGTGTCCTGGGACCACAAGTCTGCTGTAGGGGGCGCAGGAGGGGAAATCAGGGCGTCTGAGGCTACGATCGCGGACCTCGGCCCATACAAGCATGCATCCATTTTTGAGCATTGCCCGGCTGTGAACATGTACATGCAGGGATCGTCAGTGTAGTCCATGTAGTTCATGGTCATTTCCCGAGGCGTGCCTGTGCAGGTGCTGTAATGGGGCTGAGCAGGGCATCCATAATTTGGTCCATTATGCACCGGGGTGTCAGCGACGCCGTCATCCCCACAGGTGGCATCACCCCAAATGTGGCGCAGGCTTAGCCAATGGCCGATTTCATGGGTTGCCGTTCTGCCTCTGTTAAATGGTGCGGTGGCCGTGCCAGTATTGCCGAACGCGGAATGTCTAATAACTACGCCGTCTGTTGCTGCGGGACCGCCGGGGAACTGCGCATAACCGAGCCACGGAACTAATTGGCACACCCATATGTTGAGATATCTATCCCTTGGCCAAGCATCGTGTCCGCCTTGTGAGTTAAATTTTACAGCATCGTTGTCGGTGAATGATGTCACGCTTGTGGACGTTCTGGTTATCCCCGTTGTGGGGTTGCAGTTCGGATCCCTGACGGCGAGCTGGAACTGGATTCGTGCATCCGCTGCCACGGGCTGGAAGTCTGTGGGAACTGAACTCGCGTCGGCATTCAACATTCTGTAATCCTCATTTAGAATAGGTATCTGACTTTGGATCTGGGCATCGGAAATATTTTGCGCAGCAGTATTATAAACCACATGAACGACAACTGGAATTATGACGACGCCCGATCTCAAGCCAAACCTGGCAGTACGCGCTACATACTCTTTTGTAAAGCGATCAATCTCCAAAATATTTTTTTTATATGACGGAACCGTTTTCAAAAGCCTTTCGTGGACTGCCATAGTTCCGCATGCTCGTTCACCCAATCTATTTATCCTCCGTTTCCTGCATGCAATAACTCTCGAGACTCATATATAGCCGTTGCTACCATGGCGTCTTGGTGAACAAGCCCAAAGGAAGGAGCGAGCATTCAGCTGGAGAAATCGATCAAACAGGGAAAAAGTTTTCTACACTCTAGAGCCTAAAACCCAACCGAAGGAGAGGTTCAGGGCTCCCTCATCACTTTCGGTTGGAGCGCGTGCTTCAGGTACGTTCCATCGATCGATGTTGAGTGTAGCCTAGGGCCGAGCTTGAACGCTCTGATCGCTGTTCTGTCGTTGGTGGCTTCGATCGATCGATGCTTCATGGAGCCTTGCATCTTCCACTTTGATATCCATTGACACACTTGTCACCTACCCCCAAAAATGAACTGAGGTACATTGGCTATTAATCCTCTTCCTAGATCCACCGCCTCTGGGTCATGGGTATATACTAGATAAAAAATTAGTATACACCCATCTAAATCTCGAAAATGTATCCATAATGAAGTATAACATTATAGGCTCCAACACCTAAAGCCCAACGGTAAACTTTATTACGTAAATGCCTCATCTTAGATTAGAGGTAATTCTATTGCCACCAGCCGCGGTTATAACTATTTGCGACCTATTCTATTGGTCGTATGCGAAGATCATCACCGAGTCCGTTGGAACTGGAAAGAGGCGGTACGGCTTCGTGATAGACGGTTTCAAGAAGGACGAATTCGTCGCACGAGGCATTGTCTCTGACGAACTGGAGGTGACAGTATGAGCCCAGAACAGCCAATCTATCGCAGGCTTCGCGTTTTCGCTATCGACCCAGGTCTGGCAATGAATATGGGCAAGGCTCTCTTCAATGAATTCGTGCTCCAAATCCCTTGGGAGCCTCTGACGCGCGGCCCTGTGGGCGAGTATGTAGCGGTTGTTGATCAGGACGATTCGGGTCGCCAACTCTTTCCCCCGGTGGACCTGGACGATCCTTCCCTACTCGCTCAAGACGGCTTGACCCCTTCTGATGGCAATCCCAAATTCCACCAGCAGATGGTCTATGCTGTAGCTATGCGGACGATCGGCACCTTTGAAAAGGCTCTCGGGCGACGAGTCCAGTGGGCACAGACTGGCGGCAAATACACTAGGCGTATCGAACTACGTCCGCACTACATGAACGTGGCCAACGCTTTCTTTGAACCCCGCCAAAGCGCGATCAACTTCGGCTATATCGAAGCTGATCCCCAATCACTATCTCCCGGCATGATCGTTTTCACTTGTCTGTCGCAGGATGTAGTCGCACATCTAGTCAGTCATGCGTTCCTGTTCGCAATGCCCTTTGCTGTTCAGTTCGGGGGAAAGGCAGTTGAGGAGAACCCTGACGCGATCGCGTTCCAAGAGGGGTTCTGTGACCTGGTTTCGCTCCTGCAGCGCTTCCAAGAGCTGGATTTGCTCAGGCACGAACTGGCGTGGACTGGCGGTGATCTTGCCGGTCGGTCCTACCTCGGCATTCTGGCCCCTCAGTTTGGAGAGGCCATCGGAAGCAGGTCGGGCATTCGGAGCGCATACGGCATATTTGACGAGGATGGCAATTGGCGTCCTAAGAAACCGGACCCGAAAGACTATCAGTCTGTGAAGGAACCTCATATGCGCGGCGAGTTATTGCTTGGCGCCGTCTTTGATGCACTCAACAGGATCTATATCTCTCGTACGGCCGACCTCTTTCGCATACAAATGGAAGGTTCTGGAATTCTTCTTCCCGAAGGAAAACTGTATCCCGACCTCGTCAACCGCCTCGCACTCGAGGCCGCGAAATCTGCCAAGCACGTGCTCAACATGTGCATCCGCGCGTTGGACTACTGCCCATCGGTCGACATCACCTTCGGTGATTACCTGCGCGCCATCATCACATCGGACTACGACGCGATCCCCGTCGACCAATATAATTACCGGGTGGCGTTCGTCGAGGCCTTCCGTCGCTACGGGATCTTCCCCGCGAATATCGGTACGCTGTCGACCGAGACATTACTTTGGCCGAAGCCCGATCCGCGGTCGCCTAAAGCCAAGCTCGTGCAGGATTTCATCCGGCAACTAACGAGTGAATACTCCGCCTGGAATCTACCGGATGACAGGGAACATTTGTTCAAAGCGATGCAGGGCAAAGCCCAGCAGCTCAAAGAATACCTCTCTGCCCACAAGGGCCCGATGAAAACCCTCACCGGAATCGATCCCAAAAAACCTTTCACGGTGCACTCCATCTGGCCGCGTATATGCGTCTCTCCGAGCGGCGACCCGCTCTCGCATTGGGTGATCAGAATCATACAAGGAAAGCGCCTTTCGAGTGGCTATCGCTGGGCTGGGTGCACACTGGTGGTGGACGCCGATACAGGCCTCATAAGTTACGCCATTCGCAATGCTACTGGCGGGACCAGGCGGGAACGGAAGCCCAAGCCCCTCCTGGCGCGCTTCGGCACAGTGACGGTCCCGCCGCCCGTCGAACGCCGCCTGCGCGTCTTCGCGTTTGATCCAAGCTCAGCGACACAGATGGAGACCGTACGCATCAACCAGTTGACGCTGCATGTGCCTTGGGAACCGCTCACGCAGGGACCGGTTGGCAAATACCTGGAGGTGGTTGACATCGATCCTGCAACGGGTTGTTTCTACAACCCGGTCGACCTCAACGACAAGCACCTGATTGCGGAGGATGGGCATCCGCCGTCACAGGGCAACCCGCAGTTCCACCAACAGATGGTCTACGCCGTTGCCATGCGCACGATCCGCAACTTCGAGCATGCGCTTGGCCGGCTCGCCTTGTGGTCGCCTCACAACATAGAAGAGTTGGAGAAGCTGGAAAAGGAGAGGAAGGCAAATAAGATTACCTGGGATGACTATAAGAAGAAGAAAGCGGAACTAGAGAAGTATGAGTTCGTTGAGCGTTTGCGTATATACCCCCACGCTCTTCGCGAGGCCAATGCCTTCTACACACCCGTCAAGAAAGCTTTACTCTTTGGCTATTTTCAGAGCGCGATCGACCCCAACGCTGCGCCGGTTACCATTTTCACCTGTCTTTCCCATGACATCATCGTGCATGAATTGACGCACGCCTTGTTGGATGGCATGCACCGCCGCTTCGCAGAGTCGTCAAACCCAGATGTGCTCGCCTTCCATGAGGCATTCGCCGATCTCGTCGCGCTTTTCCAGCACTTCTCTATGCCTGAGGTGTTGGAAAATCAGATCGCCGCCACTCGCGGCGACCTCGCCAGCCAGAACCGGCTCGGAGAACTGGCACAGGAATTCGGAACTGCCATCGGCAACCGCGGCGCCCTGCGCAGCGCCATCGGTGAATACGACCAGGCAACAGGCCAGTGGCGGCCGCGCCCCCCCGATCCAGAAGCCTATCTACGAGAGATGGAGCCGCATGCGCGAGGTTCACTGCTGGTGGCGGCCGTCTTCGATGCCTTTCTCACACTTTATCGCTCACGGATCACCGATCTCTTCCGCATCGCTACCAAAGGCACTGGCGTCTTGCCAGCCGGTCAACTGCATCCCGATCTTGTCCGACGGCTGGCGACCGAAGCTGCCGACAGCGCACAGGGCGTGCTCGAGATGTGTATCCGCGCCCTCGATTATTGCCCAACCGTTGACATGACCTTCGGGGATTACCTGCGCGCCATCATCACAGCGGACTATGAATTCGACCCCGTTGACGAGCAGAACCGCCGAATCGCTTTCATCGAGGCGTTTCGACGCCATGGCATTCTGCCTGAAGGTGTTCGCGCGTTCTCTCTGGAAGCGCTGCTGTGGAAACAGACGAAGGCCGTACCGGATGAAGACGAGGGGGTCGTACTGGATTTCATCCCCAACTGGACAAAGGAGATCAAGTCATGGAATCTCTCTCGTGACCGCAGGGTGTTGTACGACATGGTCTCCTCAAAGCAAAGAAAATTGCACGATGCCTTGGCTAACCCTTCCATCAGAAAGAAGCTATCCTTCCTCGATCCGGACCTGGCGTTCGAAGTGCACGCTCTGCGGCCCTCCGCCCGTGTTGATCTGAAAGGCAAATCTCACCTGCAATGGATCATCGAGATCACCCAGTCGATCCCCGACTTCTACGACGCCGATAAGGCCAGAGAGCTGGACGACCAAATGGCCCAGGCATCAGTCGGCGAAAAGGAAAAGTTGCGGAATGTCGAATCGGACTATCGTTTCCGAGGCGGTGCCACGTTGCTCGTCGATGCCGAAACAGGACGGGTACGTTACAGCATCCCAAAACTCCTCTGGGATCAATCTCGCCGCGAGAGGCAACGCCGGTTCATGTCCGAAATCGCCAATCGCTCCTTGTACGCAACCTACTTCCGGGGTGTGCACGAGCAGGAGCCGTTTGCGGCTTTGCATCGCTTTTTGTATAGCGGAGGGATGGCACCATGAATCAACTTCGGGTTCGCATGTATCGTCCAGGAGGTATCGGCGACTGCTTCCTTTTGTCGTTTCCAGGAAGAAACAGGACGTCGCATATGCTCATTGATTGCGGCGTTCTGAAAGGAACCGATGAAGCCAAAGCACGTATGCGGGCCATCGTCAGTGACATCGCGAAGACCACGGCCGGGCATCTCGACATCCTTGTGGTTACGCACGAGCATTGGGATCATGTGTCAGGCTTCGTGCTAGCCCAGGCTGAGTTCGATCGAACTAAGCTTTCAATCAGTGAAGTGTGGCTCGCCTGGACGGAAAAGCCAGGTGATGATCTTGCCGATCAGCTCCGAGAGCATAAGAAAAAAGCGCGCAAGGCGGTGGACGCGGCCCTCCAGAAGCTGAAGCTCTCTGCCGCCCCAGCGGCCAAGACCGCGATCATGGCGCTGAACGCCCTCAGCCAATTTTCCGGCGACTTCGGGGCGGGCGTCAGCTATAGCACTGCGGAAGCCATGACCTGGGCGAGGGAGAGGACAGGTGCCAGGGTCCGCTGGCTGACCCCTGGAGACGACCCACTTCCCATTCCCGGCCTCGATGGCGTACGCGTCTTCGTCCTGGGTCCGCCCAGAGATCCGAAGCTGCTCAGGAAAAGCGATCCAAGTAAACGAGCCCCCGAGGTTTACCAGCTTGCTGGAGGGATGGACTCGGGCTTCATGGCGGCACTGCTCGGGGATACCGACGTGGATTCCGGTCGCCCGTTCGATGAATCTTACAGGACGCCCTTTGAAGTGGCAAAAGGGGTCGATTTCTTCCATGGGCTCTACTTCTCCGAGGGAGATTCTTGGCGCCAAATTGAACTCGATTGGTTGGGTACGGCCGAGAGACTTGCCCTTCAGCTTGACTCGGATACCAATAACACAAGCCTCGTTCTGGCGATCGAACTCATCGACAGCGCTCGCGTCCTGCTATTCCCCGGCGATGCGCAGGTTGGGAATTGGCTGTCCTGGGAACCTCTTGCATGGACTCTGAAGGGGCGCGACGGTGAGCCCGTGAATGTGACATCGAAAAAACTGTTGGGTAAAACCGTGCTGTATAAGGTCGCTCATCACGCCAGCCACAACGCCACGCTCAGAGAAAAAGGCCTCGAGTTGATGCAGAGCGATGAATTGGTGGCCATGATCCCCGTGTATGAGGAACAGGCACATGATCAAGGCAAAGACGGCTGGGAAATGCCGTTTCCGCCGCTTCTGACGAGGCTCCAAGAGAAGACCTCAGGCCGGATTGTTCGCGCGGACAAGGGCGTGTCGGCCACATGGCCTAATGTGGGGCCAAAAAGGCCAGATGTCGAAAATGCCGATTACATCGACTACATAATTGATCTTTGACGCGCCCGAGGTGAGGAGTTAAGTTAGGCATCCCAGATCGCTTGCTCTGCCCTTAATCTCTGCAATACCTGTGACGCGATATCTGTCTTTAGCGGTGCTCGTCGTGGCCACATAGAGTTGGGTGAGGAGGTATTGCTAAACGTGGAGCAGGTCTATGTTGTAGGTATCACGTACCTCAGGAATACACTCGATTGCCGTATCCAAACCTTTTCACAGTTTAACGAATAGCTTCTTAACTGAACTTATTATGTAGTTCTACTTAGCCTTTCTGACGTTACCGACCATGGTCTGGCAGTTAAACGTTCTACTGATTGAGCTTTATATCCTTAAGTTCTAGGCACATTTCCTTCAGGCGCATTTTCTGCGGCAAGCTAGGTAACTCTACGCTAGGTCTAGCGGCGAACCCGTATTTTTCTTTCGGTTTCTTTGCTTCTTCCAGCACTGCCAGCACCGGATCCAATTGTTGTTTCTTGACGCTGTCGACAATAGCGTTGGCGTCCCCAATTTGTAGATCAGGACTTGTTTTTGTTATTCTGCTAAATGCATTGTAAAGTTCGGTGATGGTCGTCGCGTCGATCGATCGATCGAGGCTATCGATCGTCAAAGTCAGGAGGGAACGTTGTCCTGTGACGATTCTTTTGCGGTTTGACTTGGCTCTGTTGTCTCCGCACTCTCCATTCTATTTCCACAGCTTGGACAGAATCGAGCTTCTACATTCACGGCGGCTCCACATTTCGAACATGCCGTGGTCTTTTCCGCTTCCTGAAATATCTGGCCTGCTATAGCATGGAGCTTTCTAAGAACCCTTTTTCCACTGAAACCTGTAAGGAAAGATAACGCAAATATTGCCCAATTACTCCTCAAAGCTACGCTTTCCCCGAGAACGAGTAGTCCGCCTACCACCACCGCATAGGTTGCGATTCCCAGAAGGCTACCGCTTATCGGTCCGAAGATGTACCAAATAGTCCAGGTTGGGTCGAACTTCTTCAAGCTGCAATAATAATGGAACAATTGCCAGAAACTGTAGGATGTTGCACCAAGTCCGCCTGCACATAAGGAGTATATGACTATTTGAAGGATTTCAGCGTCTGGACGATCCCAGCTCCAGCCAATCGCGCCGAAGACGCTTGATCGTTGCCACACAAGGTAGCACGCAGCCCCAAGAAATAGGTATACGAAGCTAAGATAGAAGCTGATGCCCCACACCAAACGTCTCGTTTTCTGCTCTTCTCCTTTCCCCGACACACATCTTCGCCCAATATGATTCTGTGTCAACCATATATATGTCCTCAGGTTGTCTGTCGGAGCTCCAACGTGACACGTGCTCCGTGGTTTCCGGCACAGAGAAGTCAATCCCAACAAGCGCGCGTCCCCGGAACACGGAGCACACCACTTGAGGCTTTGCTTGTTGTTTCGTCCGCTCCAGTGCCCAGTTGCCTCGGAATCCCGGCAAGCACACGCCTATCCAACCTTATCAGCCGGGCGTTTCTGGGAGAAATCGCCGTGGGAGGGGCTTTGAAGGTTGCTGTGTGGCCCTTGATTGATCGGCATCAAAGATCGATGGTTTGACCGGTGTCGCTGGCGCTCACATTCGTTCGACGATGGGTGCTATGCTGCTTTTTGGAATTCCACCCGAAGAGTATTGGCCATATACCGATAAGCCCGGAGCCGAGCCAGACGGATTTGATCGGGAGCCGACTGCCTTTTGCTGCTCCTGCGCTCGAAATTACAGGACGATTCAATACTTCCGCTACGATTCGCCTTTTGACATGCCCAGGAAGGACCTGCTTGATCGCATTAAGACATTCATAGCCGTCAATATTCCCTCCATGTTCGGATTTGCAGTCTACAGCTCGATAACGCAAGCTGCAAAGACGGGGGGGCAAGATCCCATATCCGACACGGAGCGAGGCTATACTTGGCGGTCACGCTGTCGTTGCAGTTGGATATGATGACAATATGAAAATCAAGAATGCCAATCCCGGAGGTGTTGAAACCCTAGGGGCTTTACTCATCCGTAACTCTTGGAGTGTGACATGGAGTGGCAATGGTTATGGCTGGTTGCCATACGATTACGTACTGAATTGGCTAGCTCGTGACTGGTGGTCGTTGCTGAAAAGCGATTGGATCGATACTGATGAATTCAAGTTCCCTGAAAAGTAACGCGTTATCGATATCTAGGTACAACACATTTCCATTTTTACATTTTGTGTCAGTATCACGGCCAATTATGACTTGGACTTCTGTTGATCCACAGATGTCATATCACATAGAGGCCAAAGCTTTCCGGTACGATTTTATGAATTCTTCCCATCTAGTAGCCTTCGCAAAGTCAAGAGCGTCGTAGTACTTCTTGTACATCTGCTGTCCCGGAAAGTATATCGCTACGCCGTGAGCATTGGCCATCCGGGAACTGAGGCATCCTGAAGCGATCACGAAATTTTTATCCCCTGGTTTTAGGGAATTCATAACGGCCTTTGAGGAATCTTTTACGTCTTTTACCTTCGATTTTTCTTTCAACAATCTAGCCAAGTCAAAAGCATCCTTATATGTAACGAATTCAAAGTGCTGTGCTCTCTCAGAGCATAATAATATCGTGTTGAAAGTCGTAGGCTTCGTGACGTTCTTCTCTAAGGCAATAGCCCATTGATCTATTTTTGAGACCACGGGATCGATTTTATCGAGATTTACCGCAGACATCGTTACCGGCTCGCTTTGAAGGCCTCCATCATAGGACTTGATATAAGAATCAACGATCGCTTTGCCAAAATCCTGCGGGCTCATCGAAGGTTTTTGAGCTAGCGCAGCTAGCACTTCATCATATGGCCAACCAGTTCCCGGTTCTGTTTCTTCGGAGCCTACGATCACATTTGCCACGTCTTTCAATTGGTATGAGACTTCTATGGCGTTCATCAAGCATGCGTCGAATCCCACCACATCGAAGCGCTTGTTTGGAAGCTCTTTTGCCGCTTCAGAGAGCGCATTCTTCATCTCAGCGTTGTCCAGAAAGTCTTTTGATTCGTCATCGTAGGCGATTGCTCGCAGCTCCGGTGTCTGGGCCAGGATCTTATCGACGGTGGTGCTAAACATCGCTTTCTTCATCCTTCCACGTCGAAAGGCCCTCATTCCCATCCGTGGGAATCCATCTTTCTCAGGACTTGCCTTGATTGCTCTATTATAGACATCGTCCTCGTCCCATCCACTCCCGTGGTTCCAAAGTACAGCCATATACCTTTCTGCCGGATACTTCACGATGCCCCACTTTAGGAAATCTACCAGCACCTTCGGGTCTCCACAATTTGTCTCACCGAGGTTTTCGATGCTATCCTTTTGATATCCCCCTCCTTTTGTGATGTAGAACCGCTGTGTTCCGACCTTGCCTGCGCGGTCAAATTGAGCTACGATGTTTAAATCGTCATTAGAGCCAACCTTTGCCATTTCTGCAAGGTCGCTCGCTCCATCCTCATCAAGATTGTTATCCCCTGCGAGGTATACTAAAACTGTCCATTTTTTGCTCAATTATAAACCTCCTCAGCAGCAATTTAAGTGAAGGCATCCCGAATATAAGCCTTTTGATAGGTCTTTGATGGTGGCCCCACTACGGCTGAAAGAATATCGATACGAAAAGACAACATGACTTCTATGAGTTCCACCAATGTAGCGTGAACCATAGACAAAAGAAATAGCAAGAATCCACCACTAGTCGATCGATCGATCTTGCCCTTTTCCTGTCTCTTCGTTCTCTTAACCGACCCCAACTTGCCTTAGGAAACTTTCCAGACTTACCGTGGTTATGTCTCCGGAGCTATCCACAATAGCCTCTCTTACAGATGATATTTCAGATTTTCTACCGACTAAAATTAGGTAGTGAGTAGCTTTGAGTATGCTAGAGAGGTCAAATCGTTGGTTTGGATCAGCGATCGCCTCCTGCTTAATCTCCTGTAGAATCGCCGGATATGGTTGGGGATTTCTTGAAGAAACGCTCGGGAGTTTGGCAGCGAAGTAACTGATCGCGATGTACCACTGAAGTTTTTCGAACGGACTCAGGTTCGAGGTACCCTTTACGGTATCTTGCACATGATCGCAGTCTGGCATGTGGATGTAAGGAGTATGCACATTCTTGTCAAAAACGCATACTGGCCTGCTGTCGTTATCTTGGGTGGTAGGTGGTGGATTTATCCAGAGAACGAGGCCCCAGAAATGTATTCTTGAGAGGAGGATGGTGTAGTCCTTTCCTTCTATCTGTGCGCTGTGCTTGCGCACGGGCTCAATATCTGTCCACTTTACGATCTTGGGAAAAGTGATTTCCCCAGGGAAGTGGTAATAGTGAGTTGAATCAGGCTGATACTTTCTGAATATGACATGCAGGTAATCGGTGTCTCCATCAACCCAGACTATTTCGCTATTCATCACTGGCCGCCCCGGATAAGGTCCATGAAATCCTGCTCAAAGCCCGCCGCACGCGCATTTCTAACATACACATTTCGAACTACTGCTAACATTTCAAGCTCCTTGGTGAGTTGCTTTAGCTTCGATGCATAGGTCTCTTGACTTTCACTACTAAGCTTCTTAAATTCCTGGGAGATCTCCCCAAGAGCATCTTTGGCTATCGGGGAACCTTCATAGCTCTTCGACAGTTCCGAAAAGAGCTCGTATAACGCAAGCGTCAGTTTCCTGGCCGAATCTCTCGTAGTAGTCTTGAGCTCCGCAGTCAATTTACTCGACCGAAGGGCACTGACTATCTTGGTGAAATCTAATTGAAGGACGTCTTCAGTGAGTCTCTGACTTTCTCCGGATGTGGCTTGTAAATCCTTTGCTCTCTTGCCCTTTGCCTTCCTTTTCCTTCGCAGAGAAGCCGATATTTCGTTGATGAGATTCGTGGTGGCAGTAGTGGAGCCAGTTTTTAGTTCCATGCTTTCCTTTTCCTCGTATGAATCAGCATTCTAGTGCATATTAAGTTATCGGAGGGATAGGCATCAAGTAAAGTATCTGCCATGGTTACCAGCGATCGATCGATCCTAAGTGACATATGAAACAATAAAGTTAATGTAATATTCATTGTTTTTCAAGTATTCAGTATCATGGACAAAAAGAAGGCTTGAAGATATAGTAAAGCTAGTGAATTATCATTCAAGGCCGATACTGAAGTCTACATTTAAGAGGGAACAGAAGGCGTTGATTGTCCAGATCCTAAGAGGCCAGCTGAACAGTATGAGGAGCGAAACAGGCTCCATGAAGTGGTAGGTCCAGAGACCCTCCCACCTTCCCATATACTCCATGCTAAGGCCGAATGCCAAGCTGACGATCATCAACAGGACGTTCCATTTCAATGGATGCTTGTACGTGTAATAGAGACTTGCTAGTATCAACATCGAGTATACCAGAACCAGCAACCAGTTGAAAAGACCTGTGTACCCTTGGAACAGTGCTACGGCAAGGACGAGAATGGTGGAGAGGAGGGCCGGGACAGTTCTCAGCAGCTTCCGGTCTGGTATATTCAGCAAGCGAACCCTCATTGTAATCTTGGTCACGGTCAGCAGGAGTATCGTGAAGAGGCTCCAACCGGAAACGGTGAGAGGTGAGGGAACAGCATTATCGAAGTAGGTCAGGATCCCAACGGAAGTGTGGGCATACTCGTCTATAGCAGCTACAAAGGTGGCCACAGCAATCAAAGAAAGAAGATCCTTCGTTCGCATTCCGATAGATACCCAAGCGCCAATTACTGAGGTGCCAACCAAACCGATGAGGAAAAAGATTGGTGTTAGAGCGTAATATCCTCCCAACAAGAATGACGCAAAATTGGCCAGGATGACAGCGCCGATCATTGCCATGCTTGCTGGGTTGATTGCTATGCTCACTTCGGTTTCCATCAGGAGATAGATGACAGCACCGGCTAAGCAGATAATTCCGGCGTACTGAAAAATGCCGGCATAAGGAAGCTCTGACCACAGAGAGAATGGCTCTTGCGGGATCTGAACGTTCAAGAACACAAAGAACAAGGTGCACAGAACAAGGCCTGAAAATGCGAGGACCAATGCCAAGACGATGTTTGACCGCATGATGTCTAGGGTCCTCCTATCAGGCTCTTCAGATATTCCATAATTCGCTTGTCGTCCTCCTCTGTCCACCTACTCCCGCGATACCCACCTCTAACAAGCGCACCTAGGATATCTGCTAGAATATAGTTGAATGTCCTCTCAACCTCTGGGGTCAAGTCTCTGAAGACTGGAAGCGTGGCTAGGCCGAAGAGCACGAAATCTGCGGACAGGTCAAAAAACTTCTGCATTCCTGGCAATAGAAGAGAGGCCTCGACGAGTCCTTCGTAGAGTGTTGTGACGATGGGTTCAGGCTTCTCCCACTTCCCGTCTTTCTTGTTTGGGTAGGGAAGGGAAGTGATGTCGAAGGTCACCCGTGCATCGCCTAAGCCTTCTCCGTGGGCCTTCTTGATGTGTGCAATGGTGAACGGATCATATCCCATGAGCTGACAGGCAACAGCATCCGCAGCTACGACATCATTAGACGCTATCACCGTCTCAAAATTGACTGGACTGCATGAAAGAGGCCCGTATGCCTCGCCTCCGATTGTACCATCGATCAAGGTCAGGTTCGGAGTAAACGCCTTATTCACTTCAAACACGACGTCTTCGATCCCAAATCGGTGGAATTTCGCTTTGTTCTCCTCAGGAAATGTGCCGTACATGTTCTTCATGGCCAGAGTCACATTTGTGAGGAGGTGCGTCTTCATTGTGGGAACAGAGATTATGACATCTGCGTCAACAATCTTTTTCGACACAGGAACAATCCCAATGGCGCTACCCTCGCCGAAATTGAAGCGAACCATATCTGTCTGCGCAAGGTTGAGAAGAGGAACATTCTTTTCTTCTGCCCATTTCTTCCAGCCTTCCGCATCAGCCACAGGGTCAAACTCCGTCCAGATCATGTCGGAATCAACTACAGTTGGTTGTGCACCTACCTCTTGGATCATCTCGACAATCTCGTCCACAACCTCAAGACTTGTATATGAACCAGGCTTGTGAGGATTCCCGCCGCAGATGTTGGCCTTTATCAGGACGCTGTCTCCCTGCTTCACAAAACTCTTGACTCCCCCCAAGGCTTCAATAGCGCTTCGGGTGATCTCTCGCGGCGAAGACCCTCTTCGGACAGCAAACCTGGTTGCTGGCTTCTCCTTCCGGCTTTTGACATCCTTGTAAGACACTACCCTTAGTAGGAAAGAACCAACATCCAACCGGAGAGCAAGAAGGTACCCCAGGAAATGCCATAGAGGATAGATGAGGAGCATTAGGACAGCCAGAGATACGTCAACATCGGATTTCGCGATCCCCGTGATGTTTGTGTGGAACATCCATATTGATCCAGGTGTTGGAGGTAGGGGCCACGCGAGAACATCTAGATAAAGGAGGGCACTACAGCCCATGAAGAAGCCCAAAGATGTGAGGCCCATCATCACCCCAGCAACAGTTAGGCTCCATCTAAGCCGCCTCGAAAGATAGTACACAATCATTCCAAGCAGGAACAACGCTGGAGGATCGATAAAATAACTCAAACCAAACGCCCCATGCGTGAACAAGACGCCAATCCGCATCTAGTCTATATAAGACTAATCGCTCATCCACGCAATGAACCAAGATTCAATCCAATGAGCTGTTCACAAGTCACCCGATAGCCTTCACTACAAGCGCATACGCTCTGTCCTTTTCATAAGTTGATCATATGCTACTCAGCGCGCACGCGGTTGGATGTCTATTCTTTGAGGATGGGCGGTTTCTTCCACTCCTCCAGCAGTTTTTCCGGCCAGCGAAGATTCTGCAGCCAGGCCTCGGCTTTGTCATCAAGTTTTCTTTCTCGAGGCCGTGGTGGGATCAGCTCCTTGGGAATGTGGAAAACAGGAGGACAAGAGTCCTCGTTCCATCTGAAGAACTCGTAGCCATCGGCATCGATGTAGATGAACACCCCCTCGTGGACTTTCGTGTATCGCCCCTTACCATCCTTAACCCAGTGGAGATACTTACGATCACTGACCCAGGCGGGATGGTTGATCAGAATGAAGTCAGGGCCTTCTATCGTCTTCCCCAACTCCTTTTGGACCTCCTGCTTCGAGAACACGCCTGTCAAATGGGTGTGCCCGTACACGATGTGGATCCTCCCGACAGGTTGGATTTTCTTCACAGCATCTTTCCACCACCCATGGAAGCCATCGAATGCCCTCTTTCTCCTGTAGCGGTGAGAGCGAGCGAACAAGAGGTTCCATATCGGCCGCGCGACGGAGATGATGACGCGAGGAGGCGCCAAGAGACTCAGAACGGCTGCCGCGCCAAGAGTGACATTCGCAAGCCAAGGTGAGAGAGTGATCCAGCCTAGTATCGTGGCGATGGCGAAGCCAAGTGCGATGAGCCATGCGAGAACAAGAAGCCAGGCGAATAGCCCGAAGGCTTCCGCGCCGTCTCTCAGGTAGGACATGATCTGCCAAGGCATGTTTCTGAAGATCCAGCTGAATTGGTGACCGTGCAGGAATAGGTAGTGGTTGTCTCCCAGCTCCAGGGGATATGTGTCGTGTATGATTTGCACTGGAGATTTTCCGAAGGGATAGCGGCCTTCTACTTGCTTCATGGCGAAGTCGTGGTTTCCGATCAGGTAGATTTTCTCACACTTCAGTGCGAGGAGAGCGTTGAAGATCGATCTCGTGGAGAGCTCGGAGGCGCGCTCGCTGGCGTCCAAAAGCTCTAGGATATCGCCGTTCAGGATGAGCTTGCTG